>ERZ888423.17-NODE-17-length-139595-cov-25.076802_pt1 | contig 139595 bp, 137 predicted proteins | sample MGYA00520523_ERZ888423 | MGnify/ENA primary metagenome ERZ888423 (study PRJEB32303, sample SAMEA104408611) | aquatic metagenome | biome: Brackish water; feature: Pelagic; material: water | place: Baltic Sea | collected 2014-06-08T10:24:00 | depth 30,27 m ...
CCCGTCGTCGCCTTGGTGAGCTTTTACCTCACCAACAAGCTGATAGGCCGCGAGCTCATCCTTGACCGAAATTCTTTCCACACCTCGGGATGCCCCAAGGTGTCGTATCCGGTATTAGCTACAGTTTCCCGCAGTTATCCCAGAGTCAAGGGCAGATTGCTCACGTGTTACTCACCCGTTCGCCACTAATCCGCCGGAGCAAGCTCCAGCTTCATCGTTCGACTTGCATGTGTTAAGCACGCCGCCAGCGTTCGTCCTGAGCCAGGATCAAACTCTCCGTAAAAGTTAAGCAGCTTCTCGAGCAAGCTCGAAAAGCAAACTAGAACGAATGCCCCGGAAAATGGGGCAATCAATTTGATCTGACTAAATCAGATTGTCTGACAATCTGTCTAATCCAATTTGTTCTCTTCACTTCATTTGGCAAGCCAAATAAAGCCAAGAGGTTCTTGGCATCGACATTGTGCACGCTGTTGAGTTCTCAAGGATCGGATGCGCTTGGGAATTTCTAACTAAAGAAATCTCCAGGGCGATATCCAGATTCGTAATCTTCCAGAGTCGAAAAAACTTTAAAAGTTTTTACTTCTTTTTTAGATGACGGACCTTCAATCTTAGGACCAAAAACAGGGGACAAAAAACCCTTGTTTCGGCTTAGATTGGCTGTACTTGAGCCGGTTTTCTATGCAGAAATCCAAGCTTTGGGCAACCTCACAAGATTACGCTGTTGGCAGGCTTTAAGTCAAATCAAACCCTTGAAAATAAAAGGGTTTTGGGGAGAATTACTAGCCCAAAAACACTGCCGCGAGGGTCTTTTTTCCGCGTCTCAAAACGGCGATATTCCCATGCAGCATTTGATCCAATCCTTGGGTTTCGTCGAGCACCTTTTCGTTGTTTAGGTAGACCCCACCCTCCCGAATAGCCCTTCTGGCCGCTGAAACACTGGCCTCCAGCCCGCAATCCACCAGTAACTGGGCTATTGAGGAACCAATCGGAGCAATCACGCTGGGAAGCTCAGCTAGGGCTGAACGAAGATCTGACTCTGAAAGGTCGGTCAAAGCGGCCTGGCCAAACAGGGCCTTGGATGCCTCGATCGCTGCCAAGGCAGCTTGCCTGGAATGAACAATAGAGGTGACCTCTAGGGCCAAGGTCCGTTGGGCCTCCCTAAGATGCGGTTCACTCGCCACCTTCTTGGCTAGCTCATCAATTTCTTGCTTGGTCAAAAATGTGAACACCTTTAGTCGGTCAACTACATCGGCGTCTTCTACGTTAAGCCAGAACTGGTAAAAAGCGTATGGGCTAGTCATGGAATCATCCAGCCAAACAGCATTGCCTTCAGACTTTCCGAATTTTTTGCCATCCGAGTTGGTGATCAACGGTGTTGCAAGAAGCTGTGCGCTGGAGCCGGTAACTTTGTGAATCAAATCAGAACCCGAAGTTAGGTTTCCCCACTGATCCGAGCCGCCGATTTGCATGGTGCAGTTGTGACGCTGGAACAGTTCCAAAAAGTCATAGCCCTGCAGAATCTGGTAGCTGAACTCGGTGTAGCTAATGCCGTGCTCGGAATTCAATCTGGCGCTAACCGCGTCCTTAGCTAGCATTTTTCCAACCCGGAAGTGCTTGCCAATCTCACGAAGGAAATCAATCGCGCTAAGCGACTGGGTCCAGTCCATGTTGTTCACAAGCTTGGCAGCGCTAGAACCTTCAAAGTCCACAAACTTTGAAGCCTGCTTCGAAAGTTTGTCAACCCATGCAGTTACAGTTTCCTTATCGTTTAGAACTCGCTCGGCAGTTGGACGAGGGTCCCCCACCAATCCGGTCGAGCCACCAATTAGAACAATCGGCTTGTGACCTGCAAGCTGCAGTCTTCGCATAACCAGAAGCTGAACTAAGTTTCCAAGGTGCAAGCTTGCAGCTGTTGGGTCAAAGCCGATGTAAAAAGTAACCGAAGATGAGTTCAGTTTTTTGGATAGTTCAGCCTCGTCGGTGGATTGCGAGATGAGTCCGCGCCACTTCAGTTCTTCCCAAATCCCAGCAAAGGACTTGTCATTGGCTTGATTAGAAAGAGTCATTAGTTTTTAGCCCAACTTCTTTTTAGTTCGGTTATCTGCTCAAGCACGCGAGGAAGCGATGTTCCACCCACACCCGAGCGAGACTTGATGGAACCCGAAACAGATAGCACTTCTCTTAGCTCACCGGTAAGCGATCTAGATATCTTTGCAAGATCTGCATCTGGCACCTGGTGTAATTCAAGATTGTTTGCCTCACAGTAAGCAACTAGCTTGCCGGTTATCTCGTGTGCCTCGCGGAATGGAACTTGCTTCTTCACGAGCCATTCGGCAACATCGGTTGCTAGAGAGAATCCAGACGAGGACAAAAGCTCCATGCGGTCCAGATCAAATTTCATGGTGGCAACCATTCCGGTGAATGCGGGAAGTAGCAAGGCCAAGGTGTCAATCGAATCAAAAACTGGCTCCTTATCTTCTTGCAAGTCCCGGTTGTACGCCAGTGGCAGTGCCTTGAAGGTTGCGAGTAAGCCGGTGAGATTTCCAATGAGTCTTCCGGATTTTCCGCGGGCAAGTTCTGCAACGTCTGGGTTTTTCTTCTGAGGCATGATCGATGAGCCAGTTGAGTAGGCGTCGTCCAGTTTGATGTAACCAAATTCTTCGGTAGCCCAAATCACTATTTCTTCGGCGAAACGAGACAAATTGATTGAAATCAACGACAAGATAAATGCAAATTCTGCAACCACATCTCTTGAAGCAGTTCCATCAATCGAGTTCTGAGTGGTGCCAGCAAAGCCAAGCTCGCTGGCAACAAGTTGTGGATCAAGGCCAAGGCTAGAACCAGCCAAAGCACCTGCTCCATATGGCGAGAGGTTAGCTCGCGAGCGCCACTGGCGTAATCTCTCTAGATCTCTAGTTAGCGGCCAGGCGTGGGCCAACAGGTGATGGGAAAGTAGAACTGGTTGTGCGTGCTGCATGTGCGTTCTACCAGGAATCGAGGATCCAAGGTGCTCTTCGGCACGCGCTGTCAAAACGGTAATCAACTCAAGAACTAGCTGCTCGATGACGTTCGATTCCGAGATCAAATACATCCGAATCAAGGTGGCGATCTGATCGTTTCGTGACCTTCCAGCACGAAGCTTTCCGCCAAGCTCAGCACCTGCGATTTCGATTAGTCCACGCTCTAGCGCCGAGTGGACATCTTCATCCTGTGGCTTTGGGGTAAAGCTGCCGGATTGAACTCTTTCAAGCAGTTGGTTTAGCACCTTGGTTAGGCGCTCGGCTTCATCGTTGTTTAGATACCCTGCCGAAAACAGGGCCTTAGCGTGAGCCTTAGATCCAGCGATGTCGAATGTGGCTAGTCGCCAATCAAAGTGAGTAGATCTTCCAAGAGCTGCAGCTGATTCTGCCTGAGTGCCATTGAATCTGCCACCCCAAAGCGAACCTGGGCTATTTTCATTTGCCATTGGCACGCCTTGCCGAAATCTTGCTTGGAAGTGACCAAAGCTCAATAAAGCCCTTGGCTAGTGACTGGTCAAAGCTGTCTCCGGTGTCATAGGTGGCCAGGTTGAAATCATATAGGCTCTGCTCGGAGCGGCGCCCGGTAACTACTGCCCTACCGCCAGCAAGTTTGAGGCGAACCTCACCGGATACGTAGCGCTGAGTGTGATCAATGAAAACATCAAGCGATCGCTTCAGGTCCGAAAACCACAGGCCTTCGTAAACCATCGTGGCCCACTTGTCTTCAATGCCCTTTTTGAAGCGATTGACATCGCGCTCAAGGGTTAGGTTCTCGAGCTCTTCATGGGCCTGAATCAAAGCAATCGCGGCCGGTGCTTCATAGATTTCTCGGGATTTGATGCCCACCAGGCGATCTTCCACAATGTCAATTCTTCCAATGCCGTGGTGGCCTGCAAGCTCATTCATCTTTTTGATCATGGCAATCGGGCTGTATCGAACGCCATCAATTTCAACTGGGATTCCCTCATCAAACTTGATGATTACCTCCGTTGGGTCCCTTAGGACATCTGGGTCTTGGGTGTAGGTATAGATGTCTGCAATCGGTGCGTTCCAAGGGTCTTCTAGTAACCCAGTCTCCACAGCTCGTCCCCAAACGTTCTGATCAACCGAATACGGGCTCTTTTTAGATTGTTCGATCGGCAAATTATGTTTGGCCGCATACTCAATGGCCTTGTCCCTAGTTAGCGCCAAGTCACGGTTTGGGGCAATTGAGACAAGCTCGGGAGCCAATGCTGCAACGGATGCTTCAAAGCGAACCTGGTCGTTACCTTTACCGGTGCAACCGTGAGCCACGGTGTCAGCGCCAAGCTCGTGAGCTGTTTTGGCAAGATACTTTGCAATCAAAGGCCTTGAAATTGCAGAAACCAGCGGGTAGCGCTTTTGGTATAAAGCGTTTGCCTTCAATGACGGCATTATGTAGTCGCTAGCAAACTCTGCTTGAGCGTCGATAACAACGGCTTCAACAGCGCCGCAATCAAGAGCTCTCTGACGAATAACTTCCATGTCTTCGCCGCCCTGGCCGACATCAACTGCCATGGCGACTACTTCTTTGCCCGTAGCTTCTTTTAGCCAACCGATTCCAACCGAGGTGTCGAGACCGCCCGAATACGCCAGAACTACACGCTGGGCCATTTTGCTCCTACAAGCTCAAGTGATTCCCCAAAGCGGGGAAATCTAGTTCAATCTTAGGCTTTAGCTCGTTGAGCGAGCCAAACCATAAGCGCCTTTTGGGCGTGTAGCCTGTTTTCGGCTTGATCCCATACAACCGACTGGCTGCCCTCAAGCACCTCATCGGTAATTTCTAGCCCTCGATAAGCAGGTAGGCAGTGAAGAACGATGGCTGAAGGTTTTGCTATTGCTAGCAATTCGGCGTCTAGTCGGAAACCGTCAAAAGCTTCAATCTTCTCGGCCTTTTGATCCTGCTGACCCATCGATACCCAAGAATCTGTTGCCACCACATCGCTATCAACCAAAGCGAGCTTCGGATCGGTATAGCAATCAACCGAGCCGCCAGTTGTTGCCGCAATCAGCTTTGCCTTTTCCAAAACCTTGGCATTTGGTTGATACAGCGCTGGACCAGCGATTCGCACTTTCATCCCGGCGGTTGCGCCAGCAAGCAGGTAGGAGTGTGACATGTTGTTTGCAGCGTCACCGATGTAACTCAAAACTTTCCCTTGCAAGCTTCCTAGTTTTTCGCGAATGGTCATTAGATCCGCAAGTACCTGGCAGGGGTGAAACTCGTCACTAAGGCTATTGATAACCGGCACCTTGGAATTCTGGGCCATCTCAGTAAGCCCACTTTGTGCAAAAGTTCGCCAAACAATCATCGCCACTTGGCGATCAAGAACTCTGGCGGTATCTGCGACCGACTCTTTTGAAGCTAACTGACTAGTTGCCGAGTCAATAACAAGCGGTGCTCCCCCAAGCTCTGTAACGCCAACCGAGAAAGAAACTCTGGTTCTGGTTGATGGCTTGTCGAAAATTAGCGCAACAGTTTGCGGTCCCGAAAAAACCTTTGAGCTGAAGCGATCCAACTTGAGTGAAGCTGCTAGATCTAGAATCTCCGCCTGGTCGGTAGGACTTAGGTCATCATCACGCAGAAAGTGTCTGGTCATGTGTTTAATCCTTTACTTTTGCCAAGTGCGGAACTAGCTAAGCCCTGATTTCAGCCTTGAATCTCTTACTTGCAAGAGCAACTGCTTTGTCTCTGGCCTCAGAAGCTTCTACCTGGGTAAGAGTTCTATCCATTGCTCTAAAGCGAAGTGCAAAGGTCAGCGACTTTGAGTTTTCGGCGATGTTGGTACCTCGGTAGTCATCGGTCAGTGAGATATCTTCTAGTAGCTCACCGCAACCTTCTCGAACTGTGTTCATAAGCTCCAGCGCTGGAACATCAAGGTTTACGACCAAAGAAAGATCCTGGGTTAGGGCAGGCAATGTGCCAATTGGCTTTGCAACAACCGATTCAGGGGCTGCGTTTATAAGCGCATCCAAATCAATTTCAAAAACCCCAACCGTTCTTGGTAAATCGGCTTGCTTGGTTATAACTGGCGCAATCTCCCCAACAAAGCCCACAACCTTGTTTCCAACTAGTAGTTCTGCAGATCTTCCGGGGTGATATCCGGTTGGCTCGGCTTGCTTGATATCAAACGAGACTCCAATTGCCTGGCCAACAAGTTTTGCCGCGTAAAGAGCGTCCTGAACACCAAAGCGAACTGGCTTCTGACCTGGTTGAGCGTCACTTCTGTTACCAAGGAAGATTCCGGCTAGATGTTTGGGTTGCAATGGAATGCTCTCGTTCAACGCCTTTATGTCGGCATCACTTGGACGAGAAGAAGTGTCTGGGAAGGCAACTTTTGTTTGCTTTACGGAGATAAACACCGATCCTTGTTCAACCAGAGCCAAATCAGTAAAGCCGCGGGAGAGATTTCTCTTTGCGGTTTCAATAAGACCTGGAATTAAAGACAATCTGAGCTGCCCTGCTTCTTCTTGAATTGGGTTCGCAAGGGTTACCGCCCGCTTGGAATCTTGGAACCAACCATTATGTTCTGCGGAAACAAACGGGTAACTGAGTACTTCAACATAGCCTGCGGTTGCTAGGGCATCTAGCGCACCAGATCTAAACTGCTGGGCTCTAGAAAGTCCTTTTCCTGGAGGAGCGATTGGCAGCCTGCTTGGAATTCTGTCGTAGCCCAAGATGCGCGCGATTTCTTCAACGAGATCTGTTTTGTCCACAAGGTCTGGTCGCCAGCTTGGAGGTGTGACCTTGAGACCCGAGGCGTCTTTGGCTATCACCGCACCAATTTCTGAAAGCACCTTGGTGATTTCATCATCGCTGTAATCAACGCCTACCAATGCAGCGGCAAAGCCCTTAGGTAGCAAAATCTCTGGCTGCTTGGTTAGGTCGGTAAAGGTTGCTCCAAGTTTTCCAGCACTGGCTCCAGCTAGCTGCTCCAGTAGTTGCCCCACTCTTGCGGCTGCATACTCTCCCACCTTCGGGTCCACACCGCGTTCATAGCGTTTGGATGCTTCCGAAAATAGCTTGTGCCTTCTGGCCGAGCGGGCCACCGAAACTGAATCAAAATGCGCTGCTTCAATCAAAATGTTCTTGGTTGAATCAGAAACCTCAGTTGAGAATCCACCCATTACTCCAGCTAATCCAATTGGCCCGGAGTCATCGGTAATCAATAGGTCCTCTTCGTGAAGCTTTCTAACTTGTCCATCAAGGGTCTTTAGCGATTCATCTTTAGTTGCGCGGCGGACAACCAAGCCACCCTTTATCTTGTCCAGATCATATGCGTGTACCGGTTGACCAAGCTCAAGCATTACGTAGTTTGTGATGTCGACAGCAAGTGAGATGGATCTAACGCCAGCTAGCTTTAGTCTTGAGCGCATCCAGGTTGGAGTTGGCTTCATGGCATCAACATTTATTGCCGTGCGAAGCACAAAACTCTGCGATGTTTTTCTACCTCGGATTGGCGCAGAATCAGTAATTTTCAACCCGAAGCCGACACCAGCAACTGGTGGAGCAAGAGTAATTGGGTCCTTATAACTTCTTCCTGTGGCATGCGAATACTCTCTGGCAATGCCACGAATCGAAAGACAATAACCGCGATCTGGCAAAACGTTTACCTCGGCTGCGGTGTCAGATAACTCCAGTAATTCGATAGCATCTGTTCCAACTTCAGGATCAAGGCCAATCGATGCAAGTCTTAGGATGCCGTCGTGATCATCGCTAAGACCTAGCTCTCGACCAGAGGCAATCATTCCATCGCTTATGTGACCGTAAGTGCTGCGAGCTGATATTGCAAAGTTATTTGGCAGCACCGCGCCTGGCAAGCTAACAACTACCTTGTCTCCGGCTTCAAAATTTGAAGCACCGCAAACAATTCCCCGAACATCCGCGCCACCATCAGCTGCCTTCTTGCCCTTCGGTGCAACTCGTATCTGGCACCAGCGAATTGTTTTGCCATTGGTTTGCGGCTCGTCAGCAAACTCAAGCACTTCGCCAACAACGATTGGTCCAGAAAGATCAAAACTGTGGACGCCTTCTTCTTCTAGGCCAACTTTTACCAAGGCTTCCATTACTGATTCTGCGGTTGAACCCTTTGGTAAGGAAACGTACTCAGCAATCCAACTAAGTGGCGCTCTCATTAGAGAACCATCCCAAACTGCTTAGAAAAACGAATGTCGCCTTCAACCATGTCGTGCATGTCGGTAACTTCATTTCTAAACATCAAGGTGCGTTCGATTCCCATTCCAAATGCGAAACCTGAATAGACCTCTGGATCAATTCCGCTGGCGCGTAACACATTTGGATTAACCATTCCGCAACCTCCCCACTCAACCCAGCGAGCGCCGCCTTTGGCACCAGGGTGCCAAACGTCGAGCTCAGCCGATGGCTCGGTGAATGGGAAAAATGAAGGACGTAATCTGATTTTTGCTTCTTCACCGAACATGATGCGAGCGAAGTGCTCCAGTGTTCCGCGAAGATCTGCCATGCTCAAACCCTTATCGATCGCCAAACCCTCGACCTGGTGAAACACCGGTGTGTGAGTGGCATCAAGCTCGTCAGTTCTAAAGACTCTTCCAGGGCACAGAACAAATATCGGTGGCTTGCGTTCTAGCATCGATCGCACTTGCACCGGTGAGGTGTGGGTGCGAAGAACCAGCTTTTGATCTAGCGGCTCAACAAAGAAGGTGTCCTGCATTGCGCGGGCTGGGTGGTCGGCATCGAAGTTCAAGGCATCGAAGTTGAACCATTCGCTCTCGAGCTCTGGGCCCTCGGCTATTTCCCAACCCATGCCAACAAAGACGGAGGAGATCTTTTCTTGCAGCAAGCTAAGTGGGTGTCTGGCGCCAAGGCGAGCTGGGCTTGCTAGGGCAGTTACATCTAGGAACTCCCCCGCTAACTGGAGCTTTTCTTCTTCTAGTGAAAGCGCGCTCTCGCGCTTTTCGAAAGCTTCGGCGATTTGGGCTCTGGCCGATCCAACTAGTTTTCCGGCTTCGGCCTTCTGATCAGCCGGCAGTTTTCCTAGCTTGGCGCTAAGGCTTGCAAGGACTGAAGAGTCTCCAGAGACTGCGGCTCGGACCTTCTTCAGATCTGCCATGGAACTGGCTCCAGCTATTTGATCGAGGGCGTTTTTAGTGGCAGATTGAACCTCTGCTGCGGAAATTGCCTCTGAGCTTGCCATAAATAATAAGTGTAGCGATTAGCCATTCTGGGCAAAGGCTGACGCGTATAGGCAAACGCTGGCAGCTGTCGCAAGATTTAGTGACTCAGCGGCACCATAAATAGGTACCTGAACCAAGGTGTCAGCAAGAGCTGCTACTTCTGGCTCCAGACCCCAAGCTTCGTTACCAAAAAGCCAAACGGTTGGCTTAGCCAAGGAAGATGTATCAACACCCGCAAGAGATGACCCATTGACATCGGCTGCCAATACCTGAAGCCCTGCTTGCTTGAGTGAGGCAATTGAGTGTTCGATGTCTGCTTCAACAACAAACGGAAGATGGAACATCGAACCGGTTGTTGACCTAACTACTTTGGGGTTATAGATGTCTACGCTTCCCTTGCTAAACACAACTGCGTCCGCGCCCGCAGCGTCGGCTGCGCGCAAAACAGTTCCGGCGTTTCCTGGATCACGGATCTGGGCTAGAAAAGCAATCAACTTTGGCTTAGCCGCTAAGACATCCTCAAGGGATACGTGGAACTGCTGACAAACAGCAACTACTCCCTGCGGAGTTGTGGTGTCACTCAGGGCTTTCAATGCAGCGTCCGAAACAATCGTGAGAGTTACTCGGGCCTGTTCGGCACGCGAAATCAGGTCAGGGTACTTTTCTTGAAATGTTTCAGTCGCAAAGATTTTTTCAATCAACTTGGGTCTTTGAAGAGCTTCTTTTAGACCTTGTGGACCCTCAAGAAGAAAGAGCCCGGTTTCTAACCGGGACTCCTTCTTAGTAAGTTTTGCGACCCCTTTTATTTCCGCTGCCGAAGGGTCTTGAATCACTTTGGGCTAGCTCGCCTTTGGTGCTGAGGTGTCTTTTGGAAGTGCTGCTTTTGCAGTTGCAACCAATGAAGCGAAGGTCTTAGGTTCATTAACCGCAAGGTCAGCCAGAATTCTCCGGTCAACTAGCACACCAGCAAGACCTAAGCCCTGGATGAAGCGGTTGTAAGTCATTCCGTTTGCGCGAGATGCAGCGTTGATGCGCTGGATCCACAGTCTGCGGAAATCACCCTTGCGTGCTCTGCGGTCATTGAATGCATAGACCAGCGAGTGCAGCATCTGCTGCTTCGCCATACGGTAAAGCCTGGAACGCTGTCCGCGGTAACCCTTTGCGCGCTCTAATACAACGCGACGCTTCTTCAGCGAGTTGACTGCGCCTTTTACTCTTGCCATTTTCTAACTCCTAAAAAAATTTGGGCCGGTTACTTACCGAGCTGCTTCTTGATGGTCTTGAAGTCGGCAGCCGAAACTACCTGGTCAGCGTTCAAGCGACGCTTGCGTCTAGATGACATGTGCTCAAGGTTGTGGCGCATGTTAATCTGCTGCTTCATGAGCTTGCCACTACCGGTAAAGCGAAAACGCTTCTTGGCACCCGAATGGGTCTTTTGCTTTGGCATTTACTTCTCTCCTGTTTCTATAGCAGCCTCTAGGACTACTTCCTCGGTTGTTACCGCTTTGTCTTCAGCTTTTGCAGCTTTGTCCGCAGCTTTCTTGGCGTCTGCCTTAGCTTCCGCTTTGTTTCTAAGTGGACCAATTACCATCACCATGTTTCGGCCGTCAATCGATGGTGTCGATTCAACTGCGCCAAACTCGGTAACTTCTTCAGCCAACTTCTGTAGCAACTTAATGCCCATCTCTGGTCGAGATTGCTCTCTTCCTCGGAAGACCACCATCACCTTCACCTTGTCGCCGGCTTTCAGAAACTTCTCAATTTGAGCCTTCTTAGTGCCGTAATCATGACCGTCAATCTTCAAACCAAAACGAACTGTCTTTAGAACAGTGTTGACCTGGTTCTTGCGGGCTTCACGAATTTTTTGTGCGGCTTCGTACTTGAACTTGCCAAAATCCATGAGCTTCGCAACTGGAGGGCTGGATTGCGGTGAGACCTCAACGAGGTCTAAGTCTGCTTGCTGCGCCATGCGCAGTGCATCCTCAATCTTTACAACGCCAACCTGCTCTCCTAGAGCACCCACGAGGCGAACCTCGGGAACTCTGATGCGGTCATTGATGCGGGGATCGCTGATATTTACTCCTATACAGATATGACTTAGGCCACACTAAAGAGCATCTTGCCCAAAGGAGCAGAAACAAAAAAGCTTTACCCGGCAACCTATTTAGCGGAAGACGCGGGTGGGAAACTAATCCACTTCTGACCGAGATACAAGACCTCGGAGCCATGGGATAGCCTAGCATGAGACGCCCTAAAGGAGAATAGTTGTCTGAATACGACGAAATCGACCAGCAGATCACCGAGATTTCTGACCTGCCAGCAGTTGAAGTCATTGGCCGCTACGCCGTCGACCTTCTAAGCGTGGCCGCGGTCCAATGTGGGCTAGCTGCTGATGGCCGAAAGGGCGACCTCGATGAGGCCAGAAAGCTAATAACTGCGGTGGCTGGCCTGATAACTGCAGCCGCTCCCGACTTAGGCGATCACCACGCTAGGCCTCTAAGAGATGCCCTGCGCCAAGTCCAGCTTGCATTCCGAGAAGCCTCCGTAATCAAGGACGCTCCAGGCCAAGGCCCAGGCGAGAAATTCACTGGACCAGTTAACTAGCCAACAGCTTTATTGAAACCGAGTCCACGGCCATTGCAAACTCGTCGCTTTCTGCCCAGTACTTACTGACTCGCTCCAATAACTGCCGGACATCAGCAGGGCTTATTCCATTTACTAACTTGAGAGAAACTTCTAATTCTGCGCCAGCTAACTTCGCTTCTGGATCTGCAGACCTAAGCTCAAAATCAACCACCTGACTCTCGCTTGTAACTGAGCGCTCGATAACTTCCCTAACTGAAGTGTTCAGCTCGGCTGGTTGCCAAGCAAGTGACTGGGCCATTCGAGCAATTGCGGGACGACGAATCACAAACTCGGTCTCACTGCCCGGGTCAATAACCACCCTGGTGCTTAGCTGCGAGGCAGCAGCTAAGCAAACTCTGACGGCATCGGTTGGAACTGGTCTGGCACTTGGGTTCCAGCGCTGCATGGCAGCAACTGAAGAAAACACAACTAGCGCGTCCTGATCATCTGGTGCCTTTACGGTCACGATAGAAAGCTCTGCGCTCTTGTCAACTTTCAAACCATTGGCTCCAATTTCAGATTCACCAAGCTTTGCAAGCAGTGGCACCAGCAGCCTAGAAACCCTAAGGGCATCAACAACCTCCGCCTGACCAAGATCACCTGATCGAAAACCTGAAATAGCAGTTAAAAACTCTTTCGGTGCGGAGCCGTCATCGCCAGCAAAACGATTTTCTTCAAGCTCTCTACCTTCCCAAGGAACACCAGCCGAATCCGACAAACGGTTTGGGTTCATTTCGTAGCTCACGAGCTAACAACCTTTAGTGCCTGCTCGAGGTTAAAGCGCCCAACATACAAAGCTTTGCCCAGGATCGCGCCAGCTAAACCCTTGGATCTCAGGCCCACAAGGGCCTCTAGGTCTGAAAGTTCAGCAATACCGCCGCTAGCGATAACTGGCTTGCTATTTAGCGAAAGAACTTGTTCAAGAAGCTCAAGATTGGGTCCATTCAAAGACCCGTCTCTTTTGATATCAGTCACGACATATCTTGAGCAACCCAATTCTTCTAGCTGCTGTAGAACGGGTTCTAACTCACCCACGTCCTCGCCACTTCCGCGAGCAACCAATCTTGAACCTGAAACATCCAACGAAACAGAAATCTGCTTGCCATGGGTTGAGATCACAGATTTAACCCAAGGCATATCCATCAGCGCAGAGGTTGCGAGATTAATTCTTTTGGCTCCTGTTTGTAAGGCTGCTGTAAGGGATTCCTGGTCACGGATTCCACCGGAGACTTGCACATTGATTCCAGTGCAACGCGAAACCACTTCAGAAATTAGCTGTCTGTTTTCACCCTTGCCATATGCGGCATCTAAATCGACTAGGTGGATCCAGTTGGCTCCTGAGGCAATCCACTCAGAAGCAATGTCCATTGGTGAGCCAAATGACTCATTGGGGTTCTTGTTGCCAGGTCGCACAGACAGACCGTTGGAAACATCTATTGCAGGTAGCAGTTCAAATGAGGAAAGTTCGGGTGCTCCAGCTGCTCCAGTATCCTGGCGGCTTGAATTGCTATCTTGGCTACTCACCATTTAACAGTAGCGCCAGGGGTTTAACGGACGCGCCTAGGTTTGTCAGCGGCCCGCAGCAAAACCTACTAAGGAAGCGCGAGCCTGTCTCCTGCAACTAGATCAGCGCTTTGCAGGTTGTTTAGCAAGATAATCTCGGTAACCCAGTCCTGCTGGTTTTGACCTTTGGCGTGAATCTCAGCTAGCTGCCAAAGACTGTCCCCTGGCATTACGGAGATGTAGTTGAAGGCGGTAGCTTGGCTGGAACCTTGGTCAACCGCCGCAGCGCTTTGGTTGAAGATCAGGCCAGCGATCATGATGACTAGGGCACTGAGCACGAACAGGGTCCGGGCTAGGCGGGCTCTACGCTTTGGGCTCATTGGGTGAATCTGGGCAGTTACTGTACTCATTTGGTTCCCTTTCCTCAGGTATTCGAACAAGTGTTCTACTTAGAACAAGATTACAAGGAACCACCGACATTTTGTCAAGAATATTGCCAATTATTCGAAAATATGTTTGATTTTGGGCTATTTTTAGAATACAGTTTCGATAAAGCCTGATAAGGCACCTCTGAAAGGGGCATTATGGACGCCAGCAAGCCTAGCCGCCGCGCCACCAGTCTTAGCGCCATGCAGGAACGCATCCTGCAGGCCATCCAAAGATCCAAGACCGAGCGGGGCTATGTCCCCAGCATGAGAGAAATCGGCGATGAGGTCGGATTATCCTCCCCGTCTTCGGTTACCCATCAGCTGAACCAACTTGAACTCGCCGGATACATCAGCCGTGACCCCAAGCGCCCAAGAACAATCGATGTGCTTATCGAAGTTCCAGGTTACGAAGGCGATGCCGGCTCAGAACCTGACAACGTCACTCCAATCGGCGATGCCGCAATGGTTCCAATGGTTGGAAGAATTGCTGCCGGTGGTCCAATCACCGCAGAGCAGAACATCGAAGAGATCTTCCCGCTTCCACGTCAACTTGTTGGAAAAGGTGACCTATTTTTGCTGAAGGTAGTTGGTGAATCCATGATCGACGCAGCCATTTGCGATGGTGACTGGGTAGTAGTTCGCCAGCAACAAACCGCTGAGAACGGTGACATAGTCGCAGCCTTGCTAGAAGATGAAGCAACTGTAAAAACTTTCAAGCAGCGCGATGGTCACACTTGGTTGCTACCAAGAAACTCAAGCTTTGAGCCAATCCTTGGAGACCGTGCGGTCATTCTTGGAAAAGTAGTTGCTGTTCTAAGAAGCATCTAACAAAAAGGCATTTAGCTCGCTGGCTAACTGAGGTTTCACGCGAGCTTCCATCAAGGTTCCATCATCTTTATGAATCACGCTAACTATCCGTGACTCTGAATGGATTCTCGAAACTAGATCTCCTCTTGAATAAGGAATCAGCGCCCTAACCAAAATCTCCGGCCTTGGCAGCAATCCCTCGATTTTCTCAAGCAGCTCAGCAATGCCTTCACCAGATGCTGCAGATACCAAAATTGCTCCAGGCTCCATTCCACGAAGGGCTAGCTGTTGGTCTAGATCAACTAAGTCGCACTTATTAAATACAAGTAGCTCTTTGACGTTTTGAGCATCAACTTCGGCCAATACGTTGCGCACAGTCTGGATCTGCCCAGCAGGATCAGGGTGGGAAGCGTCAACTACGTGCACTACTAAGTCGCTATTAGCGATCTCTTCGATAGTTGAGCGAAACGCCTCAACCAGTTGATGCGGCAAGTCCTTTACAAATCCCACGGTGTCAGCAAGCGTGTATTCGCGGCCATCAGCGGTTTGGGTCTTTCGAACAGTTGGGTCCAATGTCGCAAACAGGGCGTTCTCAACCAACACCCCAGCTCTTGTGATTCGGTTGAGCAAGGAAGACTTACCAGCGTTGGTGTATCCGGCGATTGCAACAGCTGGGATCTCGTTTTTTGACCTGGACGAGCGCATGGTTGCTCTCGCTGGAGCCATCTCCTTGATCTGCTTTCGAAGCTTGGCCATTCGGGTGTTGATGCGTCTTCTATCCAGTTCAATCTTTGTTTCACCAGGACCACGCGAACCAATTCCAACACCGCCACCGACTTGACCACCGGCCTGTCTCGACATCGACTCACCCCAACCGCGAAGCCTCGGCAGCAGGTACTCAAGTTGAGCTAGCTCAACTTGGGCTTTACCTTCTCTTGACTTTGCGTGCTGCGCGAAGATGTCCAAGATGATTGCAGTTCGATCAACTACTTTCACTTTAACAACGTCCTCAAGGTTTCTTCTTTGGCTTGGTGCCAATTCGGTATCGGCGATCACCGTGTCTGCTGCGCAGGCAGCAACAATTGCTTTTAGTTCCTGCGCCTTACCCTTACCCAGATAGCTTGCCGGGTCAGGAAATGCTCTACGTTGCAATAACCCATCGAGAACTTGAGCACCAGCTGTTTCAGCCAAGGCTGCAAGCTCACGAAGTGAATTCTCCGCTTCTAGGACAGTGCCCCTTCCCCAGACTCCTATCAGGACGACCTTTTCTAGTCTTAGCTGGCGATACTCAACATCGGTGATGTCTTGAAGCTCAGTGGATAAACCACTGACTCGTCGAAGCGCTGAACGCTCCTCTAGATCTAGCTGATCACCGTCATAACCTGCGGTGTCAATGGTGGCGGGGACAGCTTTCTTGTCTCGACCGAGAATGCGGTCAATCATCGACACTGTTTGCTCCGATTCTGATTCCATCCAACTAACACTAGTAATCAGAATTGGGATAAATTGAAGCCATGTCCTCGGAACACTACTTTTCCCAGGAACCTAAAAGCGAATACCAGCCCAAGCAAATTGAGCTCGATGTTGCTGGTGAGGTTTTCAAAGTAAACACAGCCTCTGGAACCTTCTCTCCTCTGCGCCTCGATGTTGGAACCTCAGTTCTAATCGACCACCTCGAATTAGCTCCAAAAGATGGCAACATTCTTGACTTAGGTTGCGGTTGGGGGCCCATCGCCCTAAACCTTGCCAAGCACAGCCCCAAGGCCAAAGTGTGGGCGGTAGATGTAAACAACCGCTCGCTCGAACTCACTGCCGAAAACGCCAAAATCCTGGGTCTTGAAAACATTCAAACCGCCACACCGGAATCGGTGCCAGATGAGCTTATGTTCTCTGGAATTTGGTCGAACCCACCGATTCGAATCGGAAAGAAGGAGCTGCACAAGCTACTTCAATCGTGGCTTCCCCGCTTGGAGAAAAATGGCTCTGCATATTTGGTAGTTCAGAAGAACCTTGGCTCCGATTCGCTGCAGAAATGGCTGACCGAAACACTGGTTGATGGCTACGAGGTATCGAGGCTGACCTCGGTCAAGACTTACCGCATCCTAAAGGTGCTACGAACCGCCTAAAGGCTTGCCAGATCTATCTCGCCGTCAAAGGTAAGTTCCGCAGGTCCACTGATGGAAACATGCTCACCGTCTTCAGTTGCAAACATTCGAACCGCAACCACCCCACCCAAAGCCTGCACCTGCCACTGATTAGGGGCAGAAGCTCCTGCCCAGTACCTGGTGGCTAGAGCGGCAGCCGCGATACCGGTGCCACACGACAGTGTCTCTCCAACCCCGCGCTCGTGGACTCTAAAAGAGAAGTAACCAACCCCATCTTTGATCATCGGTTCATTTGGAACTACAAATTCTACGTTCGCCCCATTTACTGGAGCTGGTTCAACAACTGGAGCTTCAAAGAGCTTTAGTTGCTTCAGCTCTGAATCACTCGATAGGGCAACCACAACATGGGGGTTACCAATCTCAATACCCTGACCAGGCCTTGCTACTTCAATTCCACTAGCTTCCACAGTGAACTCACTCGTGAGCTTCCATCGCCCAAGATCAACAGCAAACCCATTGGAACCTTGAGTGAGATCCTTAACTCCTGCTCTTGTGCCAACGGCGAGAGTGGAGCCGCCTTCGATTTTGGCGAGCCCACGATCAAGAAGGTACCTAGCAAAAACCCTCACACCGTTGCCACACATCTCAGCGGCACTACCATCGGCGTTGTAATAGTCCATAAACCAAATGGCCGTCGGTTCAACTTCAAGAATCTCTTTACCTTCTGGAAGCTTTGCTGACTTCACGACCCTGATGAATCCATCAGCACCAATGCCAAAGCGACGGTCGCAGATCTTGGCAATTTGTTTTGAACTAAGCGACAGCTCACCTTCAGCATCTAAAACCAGCACGAAATCGTTCCCGGTGCCGTGACCCTTGGTGAAAGCAATACTTGTCATGCTCCAAGCCTACGGGCGAGAAGCAAGGAGGCCGTGACTTCGAACCAGAGCAATAGCCAAATTGGTTACCTCTGGATCTAGGGCATCGAGCCAATTGATTCGGGTGTCGCGCTTGAACCAAGACATCTGGCGTCTGGCATATTTTTGTGTCAACTTGGTGGTTGATTCAATTGCCTGCTCTTGGCTTAGCTCGCCATCCAATTGCGCCAGTGCTTGTGCGTAGCCAATGGCGTAACCGGCGGTGACCGATTCACGCAGTCCCTTGGAAACTAGGCCTTGGGTTTCTTCAACCATTCCCTTGCTCCACATCCCCCGCACCCGCTCCGCTAACTTGGCCACAAGTATCTCGCGATCCATTCGTAAGCCAATTTCAAGAACCTCTTGCCAGGACTCAATCTCATCTGGCAAAGCAGCGGCAAATGGTTCACCGGTAAGTGTGACTATCTCAAGTGCCCTAACAATTCTGCGTCCATTTTCTGGGTCAATGCGACTGGCAGCACTGGCATCGAGTTCGACAAGCTTTTGATGCATGGCGTTGGGACCTAGTTCCAGAAGCTCTTGCTCCAGGCTGGCGCGCAGGTCCTTGTCCCGAACCGGAAACTCAAAGTTGTTGAGCACAGCAGCAACATAAAGCATCGAACCGCCAACCAAAATTGGCATAGCGCCACGGGATTGAATCTCTAGAATCTTAGCTCGAGCAATCTTTTGATACTCCGCTGCCGTTGACTCTTGCATAACCTCCAGCACATCAACCAGGTGATGTTCTATTCCTTGTCGCTCAGTAATTGGCAACTTAGCGGTTCCAATGTCCATACCTTTATAGAGCTGCATGGCATCTGCATTGACTATCTCAGCCGCTTGCCGCTCTTGGCGCATGGCTCCAGCAATACGAATTGCTAATTCGCTTTTTCCAGTGCCGGTTGAACCAACAACAGCAATTAGTCGCGCTGGCATTACTTTCGTTTCAAGGTGGGAAGACCGATGCTCACGCCTTTGCTAGCAATTGGATCAACGGCGCAGGATGCCGCCTCAAGTGCATCGTATGCATCGCCAGCTCTCGTCGGAACCATTGCATAGCCAGCAACTGGCTGATCTGCCAGCAAGAAATACGGCTTGGCATCAGTTACCTGGACAGTGACTAGGTCCCCTGGTCTTGGTTCAGTTTCGCCAGCCGGGAGCTCAAAGTGAACCAGTCTGCTATCTCTTGATCGGCCGCTGAGTCGGTTGTTTTGTGAGTCCTTGCGACCCTCGTGGTTACCAACCAATACCTCGACTGTCTTGCCAATCTGCTTCTTGTTTTCTTGCCAGGCGATGGCGTTCACGTGCTCGATTAGGCGCTCATATCTTTCTTGAGCCACCTCTTTAGAAATTTGATCGGGCATCGTGGCAGCCGGTGTGCCAGGTCGCTTGGAGTATTGATAGGTGTATGCCATCGTGAATCGAGACAAAGTAGCAATTTCCATAGTGTCTTGAAAGTCCTGCTCGGTTTCGCCCGGGAATCCAACAATGATGTCAGTGGTGATCGAGGCTTCTGGCATAGCCGCCCGCACCCGATCCAAAATGCCTAAGTACTTATCTGTTCGATAGCTGCGTTTCATGGCTTTCAAAATTGAATTAGACCCAGACTGAAGCGGCATGTGAAGGTGTGGCATGACGTTGTGGGTTTCGGCCATGGCGTCAATCACGTCATCGGTAAATGCGGCAGGGTGTGGGGAGATAAACCGAACCCGTTCTAGACCCTCAATTTCGCCACATGCCCGAAGTAGCTTTGCAAAGGCACCCCTATCGCCGAACTCAACACCGTAGGTGTTGACGTTTTGGCCAAGCAGCATGATCTCGATAACCCCGTCATCGACCATTGCCTTGATCTCGCTAAGGATTTCTCCAGGCCGACGATCTTTTTCCTTGCCGCGAAGTGCTGGAACAATACAAAAGGTGCAGCTGTTATTACAGCCCACCGAAATAGAAACCATGCCCGAGTAGGTCGAATCTCTCTTGGTGGGTAAGTCGGAGGGAAAAGTCTCAAGAGCCTCAATGATTTCCACCTGGGCTTCGCGGTTGTGCCTGGCGCGCTCTAATAGCACCGGCAGGGATCCCATGTTGTGAGTTCCAAAGACCACGTCAACCCAAGGGGCTTTTTTGATAATCAAGTCACGATCTTTTTGAGCTAGACAACCACCAACAGCAATCTGGAAGTTCGGGTCCTCCTCCTTTTTCGCAAGGAGGGTTCCGAGGTTTCCATAAAGCTTGTTATCCGCATTCTCGCGGACGGCGCAGGTGTTGAATATGACAACATCCGATTCACCGGTTTCGCCAGGCAGGTAACCAGCATCTTCAAGCAGACCAGAAATGCGCTCAGAGTCGTGAGCGTTCATTTGACAGCCGTAGGTTCGAACCTCGTAGCTGCGGGTTTTGGTAAGCATCAGGCTTACGATTTTACCGCGTGGGACTCCGCTTCCCTAATGGCGGCAAAAACGATGCTCGAGCCAAAACCACGCCTTTGCAAGAATCCAACCAATCTGCGGTTTCTAACATCGGAATCCAAGTGCGAAAGCTGCCCGTAGCGCTTGATTGCAAGCTCTGTGGCAACAGCTAGCTCGTCCTCGTCAGTTATCTCGGAAGCCACTTGAATGATTAGTTCTCTATCGAGACCCTTGCTTTCAAGCTTGCGCTTGACCATGGAACGTGCCAGGCCCTTGGTTCGGCGGCTGGCATCAGCTAAATCCTGGGCATACACCTGGTCATTGATTAGCTCTACTTCGGTGAATCGCTCGATTAGAGGTTTGGCGATCTCAATCGGAATCTCGTTAGCTTCCAAAACCTCTAGAAGTTGAGCCGAAGACTTAGGACCTTTTTCAAGCAGCCGCAAGACGATGTTTCTAGCTCGCTCTTCTAAGTTATCCACCGAGGAGAGCATGATTAGCCTGCTGACGCAGCCTTCTTAGGGGCCTCCGGGGCTACTTCTTCAACCGGTAGGTCAGCAACTGCACGAGGAACACCAACGCCAAGCTTGGACTTGATCTTCTTTTCGATTTCGTTGGCAACTTCTGGGTTCTCAATTAGGTAACCTCTAGAGTTTTCCTTACCCTGGCCTAGCTGCTCACCTTCGTAGGTGTACCAAGCACCGGATTTCTTGACCACTTCGTGCTCAACACCAAAGTCCAGCAAGCTTCCCTCGCGAGAGATTCCAGTTCCATAAATAATGTCAAACTCAGCTTGCTTGAATGGTGCAGCCATCTTGTTCTTGACAACCTTTACGCGGGTACGGTTTCCAACTGCCTCGGTGCCGTCCTTTAGGGTTTCGATTCTGCGAATGTCTAGTCGAACCGAAGCGTAGAACTTCAGAGCCTTTCCACCGGAGGTGGTCTCTGGGCTTCCGAAGAAGACACCAATCTTTTCGCGTAGCTGGTTGATAAAGATCATTGTGGTGTTGGTGTTGCTAAGTGCTCCGGTTAGCTTACGAAGCGCCTGAGACATCAATCGAGCCTGCAAACCAACGTGGGTGTCACCCATCTCGCCTTCGATTTCTGCGCGTGGAACCAAAGCAGCAACCGAGTCGATAACGATGACATCTACTGATCCGGAACGAACCAGCATGTCCGCAATCTCAAGAGCTTGCTCACCGGTGTCTGGCTGGCTCACTAGCAGTGCGTCAGTGTCGACCCCGAGCGCCTTGGCATATTCCGGGTCCAAGGCGTGCTCGGCGTCAATGAACGCAGCAATTCCTCCAGCGCGCTGTGCGTTGGCAATAGCGTGTAGGGCAACGGTTGTCTTACCCGAAGACTCTGGCCCGTAAACTTCAACAATTCTTCCTCTTGGCAAACCACCGGTTCCAAGGGCTGCATCTAGTGCGATTGACCCGGTTGGGATAACCTCAACAGGTGCCCGCTCGTCAGAACCGAGTCTCATAACGGAACCCTTACCAAACTGACGTTCGATCTGGGCTAGAGCAGTGTCGAGTGCTTTCTCGCGATCTGATGCTGATGGCATTTGGGTCCTCTTTCGATTTGATGTGGTTCTGAGAATACTTTTTGCTTCCGACAACCTTTGGGTCAAAACACCAATTTGTGCATAACTTCGACCCTCAAACTGCCTTGGTAAGACCCTAGCAGGATTCGAACAAAATTTCGAGTATTTTTCTACTCGGCGTGTTGTTTTTTAGCTTTTTTGTCCAGACCCGCCCAACGTTCCTTTGGGACCTGCTGAACCCGGCAAATAGCCAGCCAGATCTGCTTTGGGTCTTCCCCCAATGCCAGTAGTGAGGCGGCTGTCAGGTCTCCAAGCTCCATAAGAGCAAGGTCACGGATTAGGACATCGGATTGAGCTTTGCCGAACTCATCGGCCATTAGCTCCTGAAACTGGCTAAGACGCAAGGGTCTAGATGCGACCGCCGAGCAGGTCCTTTTCGAGCTGCTCGTTGAAGTCCTGGACGAAGCCAATTGGGACTATCAAATCAGATACTTCCTTGCCAGGCAGGCTGCTTGCCATGAATTCCTCTGGCAATACGCCCTCGACAAGGGCAATTCGGTCAGAAACCTCGCGCAAAACAACAGAAAGCGGGACCTCTAGGGCCTCGGCAACGGAGGCCAAAATCTCGGAAGAAGCCTCTTTTTGGCCTCGTTCTAGCTCGCTCAGATAGCCCAGGGCAACACTGGCGCGGGAAGCGACCTGACGCAGGGTCTGGCCCTTCTGCAGCCTAAAGTCCCGCAGTACATCTCCGATTTCAGTTCTTACTAGTGCCACGCGACCCTCCTTTTTCTTTCCTGGCTAAATCTACTCGTTGGCTCTGACATGGATAACTAGATTATCCCGTAATTTCATCCCACAAGTGTCCCACTCCCAGCAAAACCGCAGAATTCTGGATTTGACCCCGCTCCCCAGCTAGCTGATGGGCGAAAACCTTGGTAGCCCCTGCCTGAGACACCGCAATATATAGCTCCCCCACTGGCTTATCCCCTTGGGTAGCGGGTCCTGCGACCCCGGTTGTGGATATGGCAACAATTTGGTCAGAATCGATTCCAGTTTTGTTGGCAATTCTTGATCTAAGCCCCTCGGCCATTTGGGCAGCAACTTCCGGATCAACCGGTCCTTGGTTTTCCAAAAGCTGATTCGATACCCCAAGCAGCTCGTGCTTCAATCTCGTATCGTAAGCAACGATTCCAGTTAGCAAAACATCCGATGCGCCCGCAATAGCTGCAAACCTTGCGGTAAGTAAACCGCCGGTTAGCGATTCTGCTACAACCAAGTATTTGCTCTGGCTTCGAAGCTGATCCAGAATCTTTTCTGGCGTGGTCATTTTCTTCTAACTGCCATAAAAAACGAAATGCCAGATACCAAAGTTGCGGCAACTGCAAGATAAATAGTAAACAGCTCGAACAGACTCCAGAGCGGGAACCAAACCTCGAACGGTGCAAGCACAACTCCAATTGCAACACCTTGCAAAATAGTCTTTAGCTTCCCGGCCAAGCCCGCGGCAATCACTACTTTCTTTGCTACCAAAGCGCGATAGACAGTAACCAATACTTCACGAAGCAAGATTACTGCCGTAACCCACCAGTCAATCTCACCAAGAATTGAAAGAGCAACTAGAGCGCCACCGATGAGAACCTTGTCGGCAACCGGATCCAAAAACTTTCCCAGATCCGTGACCTTGTCGGTTCGGCGGGCAATCATGCCATCAATTCCATCTGTGGAGATAGCTAACACAAACAAGAAAAGAGCCAAAAATCTCTGCCAAGAGGCAGGTTCAGGAAAAGCCAAGAGTAAGAACACAAAAATCGGAGCCATCAAGATGCGAAGCATCGTGATGCTATTTGGCAGGTTCAAGGCCTACCCGTTAGCTGCCAAGCGTCTTCATCGCCTTCGTCGTCATCGCTAGAGACCGTCAAAGTCTGTGGCTTATCGCCTCGCAGCTGAGCCAGCACCGTGGCTAGCTCTTCGGGTTTTACCAAAACATCCCTGGCTTTGGAGCCTTCGGAAGGGCCAACTATGTTTCTAGATTCCAGTAAGTCCATTAGCCTGCCGGCTTTTGCAAAGCCAACTCTTAGCTTTCGCTGCAACATAGAAGTAGAACCAAATTGTGAGTTCACAATCAATTCGGTTGCCTGTAGCAATACCTCTAGGTCATCCCCGATGTCTGAATCAACAACCCGTGCTGTTGCGGTCACCGCCACATCCGCTCGATACTCTGGCTCCATCTGGGCCTTCACGTGAGCAACAACTTGGTGTAACTCAACTTCGCCAACCCATGCTCCCTGAACTCGAATTGGTTTGTTAGTTCCCATCGGGGAAAACAGCGCGTCACCTTGGCCAACTAGTTTCTCAGCGCCGGTTTGATCCAAGATAACTCTGGAGTCCGTAATTGATGAAACCGAGAAAGCCAGGCGCGAAGGAACGTTTGCCTTAATCAACCCAGTCACCACATCAACCGATGGTCGCTGGGTTGCCAAAACTAGATGAATTCCAGAGGCTCGAGCTAGCTGGGTGATTCGAACAATCGAGTCTTCAACATCGCGCGGTGCGACGATCATTAGATCAGCTAGCTCGTCAACAACTACCAAGAGGTATGGGTACGGTTGCAGCTTTCTAGTTGAGCCCTCTGGGACACTGAGCTCTCCTGCAACTACCGCCCTATTGAAGTCATCAATGTGCTTGAAGCCAAAAGATGCCAGATCGTCATATCTCATGTCCATCTCTTTTACTACCCACTGCAAAGCTTCAGCAGCTTTTTTGGGATTAGTAATGATTGGCGTAATCAGATGCGGAACACCCTGGTAGGCGGCAAGCTCCACTCGCTTGGGGTCAATCAAAACTAGCCTCACCTCAGCGGGCTTTGCTCGCATCAAAATGGAGGTAATCATGGCGTTTACGAAGCTGGACTTACCAGCACCGGTAGCTCCTGCTACCAAAAGGTGTGGCATCTTCGCGAGGTTTGCCACCACGTAGCCACCCTCGACGTCTTTACCGATACCGATTGTTAGCGGATGGGCGGATAGCTTGGCATTTTGCGAGCGCAGAACATCGCCTAGAGAAACAGTCTCACGGTCAGTATTTGGTATCTCGATACCAATGGCACTCTTGCCAGGAATTGGAGCCAAGATTCGAACCTCGTTGGAGGCAACCGCGTAAGAAATATTGCTTGCAAGCCTTGTTACAGCCTCCACCTTTACTCCGGCAGCTAACTCCACCTCGTAGCGAGTAACGGTTGGTCCTCTTGAAAAGCCAGTCACAGTGGCATCGATATCAAATTCTTGGAATACCGAGCTAATCGATGCAACGACTTCGTCAGTTACCTCGGACTTGAGTTTTGGAATTGTTCCTGGGCCAAGAAGAGATGGGTCGGGAAGTTTGTAAGCACGTTGGGTCTTGCCAACGGGTGCCACAGGCTCTGAGTCCTGCTCTGGTTCATCAAACAAAACTTCTGGATCTAGCGGCTCTGCATCTAGCTCATAATCCTGCTCGGGTTCAGTTTCCTCGAGCATGCCCTCAACCAAATCGATATCCTCAACAAGAGCTGAGTCATAAGCGTTGTCGTCTTTTTTGGATCTTCTCCACCAAGGAGCCTTGGTGCCATCAAATGCATCGTGCAGCTCCATTTCGCTATCGTCTTGGCTTTTTTTCTGAAGCGCGGAACCAAATAGGTACTCATACAATTCACCCAGCCGCTCCCCGATCTTGTTGGGAGCGGTTCGGGTCATAATCAAAACAGAACCCAAGCCAAAGAGCACCAAGACTGGAACAGCACCCCAGATCGAGATAGTTGACAAGAAAGGTATGGCAATAAGCCAACCAAGCAGCCCGCCAGCTTCGCTAAGAGCTACTACCCCATCAGTTGGTTGCGGCTGAGCGCTAAACAGGTGGAAAAATCCTGATGCCACCATTAGTAGCAAGAACAAGCCAATTCCAATTCGCGAATTATCACGGGTCGTTGAAGGGTGCCTTGCCAGGTAAACAGCAAAAATGATCATGATTACAGGCAAGGCAAATGCCACCGGGCCAAATAACATCCCAAATGTCCAGGCATGCAATAGCTGGGACCAAGGCTCCTGAATCAGAAACCAGCTAAAGACAATCCCCAGAACACCAAGTAACGCCATGAAAAATGGTGGCCCATCGCGTCGATCTTCCTTCGCTAACTTCTCATGGGAAAAAGCCCTGGCTGTGGCTCCAAAACCGTGGGCTAGGGCCAGATAAAACCTTGCGGTTATCGAAACTTCAGGCTTTGCCGACTTAGCCGAGCCAAGAACCTGGGTTTTGGCCGTGGCGCGCTTAGACGCAGGAGTCGATTTTCGAGTTGCCATGACTTTTAAACTACTAGCGGCCTGGCCAAAACCTGCGGAACCTAGGCGGCTAGCCGTGGATAACTACGGGGATGATCATCGGGCGTCTGCGGTGAGCTTTTGAAACCCAGCCTCCGACGCTTCGACGAATCACCTGCTGCAACTGATGGGTATCTTTAATTCCCTCTCTTGCAGCCAATAGCAGAGCTTTTTCAATCTGAGGCTTCACGTCATCAAAGACGTGGTCTTCTTCGGCAAATGCCCGAGCTCTAATCTCAGGACCCGCGGTAATCAAACCGGTGCGTGGATCGATAACCACAAATACCGATATGAATCCCTCTTCGGCAAGAATGCGACGATCTTTTAGATCTTCCTCGGTGATGGTTCCAACCGTTTTGCCATCAACAAACAGCAATCCACACTCAACCTCTCCGACTACTTTGGCTACCCCGTTCGCTAGATCAATCACAAAACCATCCTCAGCCAAAATGATATTCTCAGGCTTGACCCCGGTTTGCTCCGCTAGCTTGGCGTTAGCTATCAGGTGGCGATACTCACCGTGAACTGGCATAACGTTTTTAGGCTTCAAGATGTTGTAAACGTAAAGTAGCTCTCCGGCTGCGGCGTGACCCGAGACGTGAACCTTAGCGTTACCTTTGTGAATCACATTGGCGCCAAGCTTGGTAAGCCCGTCGATGATTCGATAAACCGCGTTTTCATTTCCAGGAATCAAAGAGCTTGCCAAAATGACAGTGTCGCCTTCGGCAATTTCTATGTCGTGCTCGAGATTCACCATGCGAGAAAGCACCGCCATCGGTTCTCCCTGGCTACCTGTGGACATGAAAACAACCTGGCTTGGATCAAGGCTTAGTGCGTCTTTCAGTTCTATAAGTGCGCCATCTGGCACGTCTAGGTAACCAAGTTCGCTGGCGATGTGCATATTGCGAACCATCGATCTTCCAACCAACGCAACCTTGCGACCGTTATGAACCGCCGCATCAATAACTTGCTGGACTCTATGGACGTGAGAAGAGAACGAAGCAACAATTACTCTTTTTTTAGCCCTACCAATTACGTCTTCTAAAACAGGACCGATGTCTTTTTCCAAAGGAGTAAAGCCGGGAACATCGGCGTTGGTTGAATCACACAAAAACAGATCCAGGCCAGCTTCACCGATCCGAGAAAAAGCCCGAAGATCGGTAAGCCTGCCATCAAGTGGGATTTGGTCCATCTTGAAATCTCCGGTGTGCAAGATAGTGCCAGCCTTGGAGCGAATTACTACCGCAAGCGCGTCAGGAATCGAATGATTCACCGCAACGAATTCGAGTTCGAAATCGCCCATGGTCTCCACGTCTCCTTCGGAGACAGTGTGAGTGAAAAGGCTCATTTTGTGCTCTTTGGCCTTGGCTTCAATAAAGGCCAAAGTTAGCGCCGAACCGATGATTGGAATATCGCCTTTTAGGCGAAGTAGGTACGGCACTCCCCCGATGTGATCTTCGTGACCGTGGGTCAAAACCAATCCGACGATGTCATTTAGCCGATCGCGAAGGTATCCAAAGTCAGGCAGGATGACATCCACTCCTGGCTGGTTCTCTTCCGGAAACAGCACACCGCAATCAACAATCAGTATCTTGCCGTTGATTTCGAAGACGGTCATGTTGCGACCGATCTCACCAATTCCACCGAGTGGAATAATTCTCATGACATCTTTTTGAAGCTTTGCCGGTAACGGCAGGGTCTGAACCACAGGTTCTACTTTCTTGCTTTAGCGGGTTGTGCCTGACACCTTCGGCAAAGCACCGCCAGCGGCAGCGTTTCTATCTGGTCTAAAGTTTTCAAAAGATAGTCCTGGCACAGTGCCGACTTTCTCAATTCCATCTTCAATGCGAGCAGCCTCGTCATCTTCTGGTCCAACTAATGGCAATCTAACACGCGCTGATGAAATCATGCCGAGGCCATCCAAGACATACTTTGCGGCCACGGTTCCTGGCACGTGAGTCATGATCGCTCGCTGCAGTGGTTCGAGTGCGTTATGAACGCTTAGCGCGTGGTTGAAATCATTGCGGTTGGTAGCGTCAATCATTTCCCTGTAAGCGGCAGGGGCTACGTTTGCTGTCACACCAATCAAACCGGTAGCGCCAATAGATAAGTGCGGCAAAACGTTGGAATCATCTCCTGAGAAATACATCAAGTCTGTTTCGTTCATCAACCTCGAAGCTTGGGCTAGATCCCCAACGGCATCTTTCACCGCGATGATGTTTGGATGCTTGGCTGCCCTATGAAAAGTTTGCTGTGAGATAGCAACGCCGGTTCTACCTGGAATGTCATACAAGATAACCGGCAGATCAGTTGCATCCGCGATCAGGCGGAAATGAGTCAAAATACCAGCCTGGGTTGGCTTGTTGTAATAAGGGGTCACAATCATGACTCCATCGGCACCAGCTTTTTCACTTGCTTTGTAAAGCTGCATGGCATGTGCGGTTTCGTTTGAGCCTCCACCGGTAATGATCTTTGCTCTTCCCGCAGCTACCGATTTTCCAACTTCAACGAGCTTGATTTTTTCTGGGTCGGTTAGTGTGCTGGTTTCACCAGTAGTTCCAGTGACCACAATTCCATCAGCACCATTTGAAATCACATAATCCATGTGCTTTTCGACAGAATCCCAGTCGACCTCACCCTCGGGGGTCATAGGCGTCACAAGAGCCACGAGCACTTGCCCGAAGATGCCTTGGTTTGTTTTAGCCATGGATAAACCATAGCTCAGAGCTAAGTTACGGTGCTACTCGACCGTTTTGGTTGAAGGTCTCGTAGGTAAAAGGCATCAGCTTGGCCCAGAAATCTTCCATCTTCTCAGCGCACATTTCGATTTCACGCTGCGGGAAAGATGGGAAGTGGGTGCCCTCGCGCTTGGTCCGAAGGCTCAAAAAGTTCATAAGGGCACGAGAGTTCATAGTCACATACATGCTCGAGTAAATGTTTAGCGGAAGCACTATACGAGCTACCTCTCTGGCAACACCCGCTTCGAGCATTCTCTGATAGGACTCGTAGGCGCTAATTGAAGCAGTTCTAGATTCTTGCTCCACTAAAGCAATCTGCTCCGCTGATCCTGGCAAGAATTCGTAGTGACCAGTTTTGCCGGTTTGAACCAAGTTACGATCTGGTCCTGGAATGTAAAACACTGGAGAAAGCTCTTTGTAGCGACCTGACTCTTCGTTGTAGCTAGCGATTCGGTGACGCATAAATTCTCTAAACACAAAAATTGGTGCCTGAACATAAAAAGTCATCGAGTTGTGCTCAAACGGAGAACCGTGACGATCACGCATCAAATAGTTGATTAGCCCTCTGTCACGAGAGTCAGCCTCAGCGTCCTTGTTGGCTGTTGCCGCCTCGAGGGATTGCTCTCCTTGGGTTGAAACCCTGGCGGCAAACAGCACATCCTGGTCACTGGCGTTGGATCGGACTAATTCGACCGTGACATCGGATCTAAAAACTACTTCGGACATCTGACCAGCTTATCTAGAACCAAGCGAGAGGCTGGCAAGGCCTCTCGTGAGCCCAAAAATTTCTCGAAAATCGGGCATAATCCGAACCGTAACCAAGTTGACTACAGGTGGAGCAAGAACCGACCGAATTGAGGAAGCTTTGGATTTTCGAATCACCATCATCGCAGCTCTGGTGCTGGTAGCCCTCGCGGCCGGATTCTGGTGGCGAGCAAGAACTGGCCGAGCCAAGCTGGTGCGCTCGGGGGAAATTGTTGACCTTGGCAAACTCAAGGCAACCAGGTCTGGCAAGCCCGTTACCAGCTTTGGTAAGAAGGCAACCTTGTTGCAGTTTTCCACCGAAGTCTGTTCAATCTGTGTCCAGACCGCAAAATACTTCAAAGAGCTGGAGTCAAAAAACCCAGATCTAACTCATATAGAAGTTGACCTAACAGACCGCATGGATCTGGCAGCTCACTTCAACGTGATGCAAACCCCCACCACTTTGGTCTTGGATCGAACCGGCAAGGTTCAAGCCCGAATCGGTGGCGCACCAAAACTAAACGTCATTCAACAAGAACTAGCGAAACTGGAGATTAAATGAGCACTACAAATCAAAAATCAGCACCAAAAGGAATCGACCCAAGGGGGCCTAGATTTGGAGCCGCAATAACCTCAGTGCTTATGGTTTTGGTGATTTACCTAAGCCTTGCTGCCGAAACTATCAACCTGGCTTTGGGAATCATGATTTTCTCGGTTGTCATGTTTGTTCTCGGAACAGCGTTAGGACCTGCCAAGCACCCTTACTCATTCGTATTCAAGTATCTTGTTCGACCAGCGCTAAAGCCACCGACAGCACTTGAGAACGCAACACCGGTGCACTTCGCCCAGTTCGTTGGATTGCTTGTCACTGGAACCGGCCTGGTGTTGCACCTTCTAGGTGTTGCCTACGCTTTACCAGTTGCGTCGGCAGCCGCATTCACTGCAGCTTTTCTAAATGCAGTTTTTGCCTACTGCCTCGGTTGCCAGATGTATCTGGGACTGAAAAGAATTGGTGTAATTCCTTCTAAGAGTTAGTTAGTAGGCCGAAAGGCGATTGCTTGTCGCATCGCCTTTCGGGCTCTAGCCCTGTCCCCCGCGGCGTCGTAAGCAAGGCCTAACGCAAACCAGGTTCTCCAATTGGATTCATCGTTTTCAACCAACTCGCGATACTTGCCAAAGATTGCCTCAGCAGAATCCTTAGTTGGGCGGCCGCTTGGTCGAAGTTCAAATTCAAAACGAGGCCAGGCATTTTCTTGCTTTAGAACTTCGCCCAGTTTTTCAATCCTCAAACCAAATCTAAGCTCTAGAAATATTCCCCAAGCCGCAACTGCGGGAAGAAACAGCATCAAAGATCCAATAGCTACTGCAACTGGCTCGCTTGAGGCAACAAGTGCCAAAGATCGCTCCCCCACCAGGGTGAGATAAACACCCAGTAACCCGGTCATGACAATTGCGCCAAGTTTTGCCGAGGTCAAGCTAGTTCTCTTCCATTAGATCCAGCATGCCGACACTGAGTCCAGAAAGTTTCATGGTCTTATGCATTGATAGCAAGATGCCTTTGGCATAGACCTCGTGAGAGGTAACCTCGTGACGAACATAGAGAAACTCATCGGGACCAGTGAGGGTTACTTCTTGCTCAGCGTGCTTGTCTGGAAGCCGAACGCTCTTGATCGGAATTCCGTTGAACAACGGGTCCCGAACCGCTCCCGTTTGCTCGGCAGCAGGCTTACCTTTTCTAGCCTCGGAAATTGCAAGGGAGGTGTAAAGGGCAGTTCCGGAAGGGGCATCAACCTTTGTGACGTTATGGGTCTCGATGATCTCAATCCCATCAAAGTACTTTGAAGCGTCGGCGGAGAACTTGGTAGCTAGAACTGAGCCAATTGAAAAGTTCGGAACAATCGCAACAACCGCCGATGTTCCAGCCATCTTGGCTCTTACCCGATCAATCTTCTCTTTGCGCCAACCACTGGTTCCAACCAAAAGCCGCAAGTTGTTTTCGATTGCGAAATCAACCACTCGCTCGGAAACTTCCGGATTAGTAAAGTCGATTACTAAATCAGCACCGATGGCCTCGTTCAAGGAGTTTCCAGAGCCCAAGGCGCTGTGCAGAGTAAAAGAAGGGTCGTTTTTGATTAAGTCGAGCGTGAGTTGACCCATTCGACCGGAGGCGCCTATCAGGCTAACGCTTGTGCTCACGGATTCAAACTTACCTTGAGCTAACTTACAAATTGATCAAACATGGCCTGATCAACATCTCCAACAGCCACTAGGGATCTTGGCCTTGACACTAGCTCGGCCGCCAGGGACTGAACATCTTCTAGGCTCACTTGCTCGAAACGAGCAAGTGACTCATCAAGGTCCATAAACTCGCCCGAGACAATTTCCGCGGTAGCTAAGCGGGACATTCTTGCCTGATTAGTTTCAAACTTCAGCGCTAGGCTTCCCGAGATGTTTCCTTGCGCAAGTTCAAGTTCTGCCTTAGTGATGCCAGTGGTTGCGACCTTTTCTAGCTCCTCTAGCATCAAGGAAGTAACTTCAATTGCTTTAGCCGCAGAGCAGCCCGCGTATAGACCAAAGGTCGCAGCATCCGAGTAACCCTGGTTGAAAGAGTAAACCGAATAGGCAAGGCCACGCTTTTCGCGAATCTCTTGAAATAGTCTCGAGCTCATTCCGCCACCCAAAACAGTGTTTAGAATTCCCATGGCGTGACGCCTTGGGTCATCAACGGATAAACCCTCGGAGCCAACCAAGATGTTCACCTGAGAGATTGGTCTGTTGATTACCTTTACCTTCAGCCCGCGAGAAATCTTGGCCGTGTTAAGAAGCCTTCTTGCTACTGGCTCCGCTTCAATTGATGGATCCCAACCGGCAGCCAATAAACCTTGCTCCACTAACCTCACCAGCTGTTGGTGATCGACGCTTCCGGCTGCCGCGACCACAAGATCTTGTGGGCGATAGTTTTGCTGGTAATGCTCCCAGACCGCGTCGCGCGTGACGGCTGAAATTGTCTCTTGGGTTCCACCTATTGGTCTACCGAGGGGGTGACCTCCCAAAACGGCGGTTGAGAACTCCTCGTGCACCACATCGTGTGGATCATCATCGTTCATGGCCAGTTCTTCAAGAATTACTGGGCGTTCGTTTTCAAATTCTGTTGGATCAATCAGGCTCGAAGTGAGCATGTCGGCGATTACATCCACGGCTATCGGTAGGGCCTTGTCCTGAACTCTGGCGTAGTAAGAGGTGTGCTCTTTGCCTGTAGAGGCATTGGACGAACCTCCAACCGAGTCAAAGGCTACGGCTATGTCCAGCGCGGTTCTTTTCTTGGTTCCTTTAAACAAAAGGTGCTCAAGAAAGTGGGTACTTCCAAAGTGATTATTGGTTTCATCCCTCGAACCCACAGCTACCGAGAACGAAACCGAGACGCTCTGAGCACCAGGCACTTGCTCCGTTAAGACGCGAACACCGCTTGGGAGGACACTTCTGCGAACAGAAGTGCCACCCGAAGCGGTGAACGATAAATCAGATTGTCCTAGTGGGAACAATACTTCAGTCATGAAACCCTGGAATTACTTGTCTTCGGTCTCAACTGGAGAAAGCGATAGCTTTCCACGGTCATCGATCTTGGAGATTTCAACCTGGATGCGCTGGCCAACTTCTAGAACATCTTCAACGTTCTCAACACGCTTGCCACCTGCCATCTTCTTGAGCTCTGAAATGTGCAGCAGTCCATCGCGACCTGGAACCAAGGAAATAAAGGCTCCGAAGGTTGCCAACTTCACAACAGTTCCTAGGAATCGCTCTCCGATTTCTGGAACGTGTGGGTTTGCAATCGCGTTGATGGCAGCCTTAGCAGCTTCTGCAGAAGGTCCGTCAACGGCACCGATGTAAACGGTTCCATCGTCTTCAATCGAGATGTCAGCTCCGGTGTCATCCTGGATCTGGTTGATCATCTTGCCCTTAGGGCCGATGACTTCACCGATCTTGTCCAGAGGAATCTTCACCGCGATAACTCGTGGCGCGGTAGGCGCCATTTCGTCTGGGGTGCTGATTGCCTGGTTCATGACATCAAGAATCTTCAAACGAGCTTCCTTTGCCTGCAGTAGCGCTCCATCTAGAACCGAGGCTGGAATTCCATCCAACTTGGTATCTAGCTGAATCGCAGTGATGAACTCACTGGTTCCGGCAACCTTGAAGTCCATGTCTCCCAGTGCATCTTCGGCACCAAGGATGTCTGTCAAGGCCGCGTAGCGGGTCTTGCCATCGATCTGATCTGAGATCAGACCCATCGCGATACCTGCAACCGCTGCGCGAAGTGGAACACCCGCGTTAAGCATTGCAAGAGTAGACGCACAAACAGAACCCATCGAGGTCGATCCGTTGGAACCAAGTGCTTCAGATACCTGACGAATTGCATATGGGAATTCATCTCTTGCTGGTAGCACTGGAACTAAAGCACGCTCTGCGAGCGCACCGTGACCGATTTCGCGGCGCTTCGGAGTTCCAACTCTTCCGGTTTCACCGGTTGAGTAAGGAGGGAAGTTGTAGTTGTGCATGTAGCGCTTGGTCTTCACAGGTGACAGTGAGTCAATCTGCTGTTCCATCTTCAACATGTTCAAGGTGGTAACTCCAAGAATCTGAGTCTCGCCACGCTGGAAAATAGCAGATCCGTGAACCCTAGGAATTACTGCAACTTCTGCATCTAGCTTTCTGATGTCGCGAAGTCCTCGTCCGTCAATACGGATTCCCTCTTCCAAAACGCGCTTTCTCATAACCTTCTTGGTCACAGACTTGTAAGCGGCGCTGAACATGCTCATGTCTTCTTCAGATACGGAAGCAGCAAGCTTTTCTTTGACAGATGCCTTGTAGGTGTCGTCTTGATCTTGGCGAGACTGCTTGTCTGCAACCTGGTAGATCTTGGCTAGCTCAGCTTCGGTTTCTTTCTCAACCAATGCATAGAACTCATCGGTGTAAGGCAAGAACACTGGGTAGTCGGCACTCTCGCGAGATGCCACCTTGGCAAGTTCTTGCTGAGCCTTGATTAGCTGCATGATGAAAGGCTTAGAAGCTAGCAGTCCTTCTGATACAACTTCCTCGCTTGGGGCAGTTGCGCCTTCAGACTTGATTAGGTTCCAAGCATTTTCTGAAGCCTCGGCTTCAACCATCATGATTGCGATGTCTTCTTTACCGTCTTCGATAATCTGACGGCCAGCAACAACCATATTGAATACTGCGCGGTCTAGCTGAGAGTGCTTCGGGAATGCAACCCACTGGCCATCGATAAGTGCTACTCGCACACCACCGATTGGACCAGAAAATGGCAATCCAGCAATCTGGGTTGACATAGAGGCTGCGTTGATAGCCAATACGTCGTACAGCTCGTCCGGCTCGATGGACATTACTGTCACAACAACCTGAATTTCGTTTCTTAGACCATCAACAAACGATGGGCGAAGTGGGCGGTCGATTAGTCGACATGCCAAAATAGCCTCGGTTGATGGGCGTCCCTCACGACGGAAGAATGACCCCGGGATGCGTCCCGCGGCATACATTCTTTCCTCAACGTCGATAGTTAATGGGAAGAAGTCGAACTGATCCTTTGGCTGCTTGCTTGCGCTGGTTGCCGAAAAGAGCATTGTTTCGCCGTCTAGGTAGATGGCTGCTGAACCTTGCGCCTGTTGCGCCAGTCTTCCAGCTTCAAAGCGAATGGTTCGCTTTCCGTACTTGCCGTTGTCAATTACTGCTTCGGCTGATTTAATTTCTGGACCTTCCATGGTCCCTCCTCTTTGTTCTTGTAATGCGCACTTATTTCACCCAACTGTTGGGTAAATGCGCATAGCGAGAATGAGGCGAGAGATTTTTTGCTTCTCAAGACTTGAAAAGCGTGCCTGATCGTCAGTAGAAAAACTTGGGATTTCCCAAGATCCACCACCGAGGACCAGCAAACCTATCCTCATCGCTCCCTACCAGCCTAACAGGGCAGGGCAAAATTGCCTAGGAATCTAGGTCAATAACAGGGTTTTGCCAGTTAGCGGCGGATACCTAGGCGCTCAATTAGAGCACGGTAGCGACCGATGTCAACCTTCTGCAAGTATCCAAGCAATCTACGGCGCTGACCTACTAGCAGTAGCAGTCCACGACGAGAGTGGTGGTCATGCTTGTGCTCTTTTAGGTGCTCGGTTAGATCCTTGACGCGCTGGGTCAATACAGCAATCTGAACTTCAGGAGAACCGGTGTCACCTGGGTGAGTTGCATACTGCTGAATAATGTCGTTTTTTACTTTTGCATCTAGTGACATGGTGTCTTCCTTCTATTCGCTGCGCGGCGCAAAAAACATTTCGTTTTTTGCTCTATCTATCCGCGGCCGATACACGGCAACCCCAAAAGCTTACTCTAGGAAGCTGCCCTGACGCCAGCCCAAGAATTTACTCTGCGTAGCGGTTGCCATCTTCCTTGGATTTACTGGCTCGCAGGCACAAAACCAACAGGAAAATTTGAACAGCAAAAGCCAGCAAAAGTGCTGGAACGAAGTAAGAAACCAAGGTAACCAATACTTCGATGTCCGGAGTAACAACCGTGTCTAGGTAGCTGATAAATCCAACCACACCAAACAGGAACGGGATAAGAGGTAGCAGCAAGGCAAATAACCACTTACCCGACCAACCGGCGTCTCGAATTCTCCGAGATGTTATGGCCAGCGATGGCACCAGCAAAACAATTGCGAAAACATTAGAAAAAGGAGTTGGCTGGTTTAGCGCTACCAGCACATCATCGGTAGCAACTGGGGGCCAAATAACCGAATCGATGGTTCCAAGGACAAGGGCCATCAAAACACTGAATAGTACGAAATACCAATACTCAGGCCTTGTGCTCACGCCACGAAACTGTGCGAAATTCACGAACGCCGATTTCACGGCTCCAGCAAAAGTTACTTTCATTTCATCCCTAACTGTTGTCTTACCACTTCTAAATCTAGATTGATTTGGGCAACAAGTGAGTCAACTCCATCAAATTTCTCCACGGGTCTCACAAAATCAACAAACTCCAAAGTCACTACCTTGTCGTAGAGATCAAGCTCGGTTTCATCCAAGACGTGCGATTCCACCAGCCTCGGTACCGCTTGAAAGGTCTCGTTAATACCAACCGAGTGGGCTGCCGGGTACCTGATGCCTTCAGATACTAACCATCCGGAGTAGACGCCATCTAGTGGAAGATAGCCTTCTGCCTCGCGCGATAAGTTCGCAGTTGGGAAGCCGATTTTTCTGCCAATTTTCAAGCCGTGCTCCACAATTCCAACCGCTACATGAACTCTTCCAAGCAGCTTCGCTACAGCCGACACATTTCCTTCATCCAGGAGGTTTCTTACTCTGGTGGTGGACACCGTCTCGCCATCGACTTCAATTGGCTTCACTTCCGAAACACTAAAACCATATTGCTGACCCAGCTCACGCAGAGTCTGGGTGTCCCCCGAACCTTGATTTCCGAATCTAAATCCTTGGCCGACCATAACTACCTGTGCGTGCAAAGTGTCAACCAAGATCTCTTTGACAAACTGCTCAGGAGTTTTGCTAGCAAGTGCCTGATTAAACTCGAGCTCAACTAAAACCGCTGCACCAAGAGATTCAATAATCGAGTGCTTTTGAGTCTTGCCAATAATTGGCAACTTTGCCCGATCGGGGCGAAGCAAATGATCTGGATGCCGGTCAAAAGTCACTACCGTTGGCACCAGTGATGCATCTTTGGCCGCTTGAATCAAGTTTGAAAACAGCGATTGATGTCCTAGATGGAGGCAGTCAAACTTACCAATGGTTACGGCTGTTTTTCCGATATCGGATGGGACATCTGCAAGAGCTGAATAAGTCTGCAAGCTAGTTGCCTCGTCTTGCTTTTCGAATCCAAATCAAACCAAGAATCGGAAGAACCAGAGGCAAGTAGCCATAGCCGGAGCCAAAGCCTGACCAAACGCTGGCGTGATCAAAAAGTTCTGGCGCAACAAAAGAAAGTGTTCCAACGCTTAGTACTCCGACTAGTTCAAAAACAACAGCTGCAACTGCAACTTTGTTCCAGGTCGTTCCAGACCTAGCCAAGGAAACAGTTGCGAGAATGTAAACCAGAGCGCTCAGCAGCGAAAGTGAATACGCCAGTGGCGCATCTTCAAATTTAGTTATCACCTGAAAGCTAGCCCGAGCGGTTGAGGAAACAGCAAAGACTGCATAAACCAAAATCAGCAGTCTGCCAACGCCAAGCGATCTCGAGGATTTAGTCAATCTAGAAGCCTTACTCTTTCTTTTTTAGTAACTGCCGGTCCAGATTTGGTGCATGCGAACTAACATCACGGCAACAGTCAAAGCGGCAACGCCTAAAATCATCGTTGACCAGCGGTTTCTTTCCACTAGCCCCCAAAAGCCTGCTCCGATAGGAACCATTATTGCTACCAGTAAATAGGCGAAGTACTCGACGGTATCAAGAGCAGCACTGGCCCCTGCGCTCACCACAACAATAGAAACTATGAGCTGTCCGATAAGCCCAAGTAGGACAAGAGCTAGAGATCCGATGCTCCACAGGCTCGGCAGCCTCTTGATGGCTCCAAGAGTTACGGAAAAGATTCCGGCCGCCACGGCAACCCAGAGCTGGGCTAGATAGAACCACTCAATCATTTTTTTCTCCTTGGAAGACCACAACTGATTTTAAGTCAGTTTTCACACTCTCCAGGACAGCAACTAGTTTTCCTGACATTGAAAGCCCTGCAGCTAGGCCAGTAACCTCTGACTTAGCTGAGATGCGTTTGCCATGAATCAAATCTGCAACTTCTGATTCCGTTAGCTGAACCACTGGAAAGAGTTGCTTGGCAGCCGTAGCTAACTCTGTTAGCCGTAATTCACTGAGTTCTTCAATCGAATTGGCATCGCTCACGTCAAAATGCCCAACCTTGGTCCTGCGAAGGGCCGTGATGTGACCGCCAACACCCAAAAGGTTCCCTAGATCCCGAGCCAAGGCTCGGATGTAGGTTCCAGAAGAGCACTCGACGCGAACTTGGACATCCAAGAATCCAGAAACTCTTTTTACTGAGAGCATCTCAAAGCTGTAGATGTTTACTTCACGAGCCTTTAGCTCGAACTCTTCACCTGCTCGAACAAGGTCATAGGCTCTCTTGCCAGCTACCTTTATCGCGCTCACCGAAGATGGGGTTTGCATAATGACGCCAGTTAGCTTGACAATCTCGCGCGCAACGTCTTCATCGCTCAGTTTTGCAATTTCATCGGGGCTAGCAAGGGAGATTACTTCCGATTCGGAATCATCGGAAATCGTTTGCTGGCCCAGGCGAATTGTCGCTTCATAGGTTTTATCGGCACCGACCAAAAAGGTAAGTAGTTTGGTTCCAGATTCAATGCCGAGAACTAAGAGTCCGGTTGCCAGTGGATCAAGGGTTCCAGCGTGGCCGACTTTTTTAGTCCCAACCGCCTTGCGCACTTTGGCAACAACATCGTGACTGGTCCAGCTAGTTGGTTTATCAATCAAAACCAAACCTGGGGTGGCCAAGATTAGTCCTGATCTTCTTGGGTCTTTGGTTCCTTGTAAGGGTTGAGCTCCCCCGCATAGTTAGCTGACGCTGCAATCTTGGCAACCTGAGCATCTCTGGCACGAGCTTCTGCCAGTAAATCGTTTAGGTGAGCTGCGTTTTCAGGAAGCTCGTCAGCGATGAATTCAAGGGTTGGAGTGAGCCTGATGGATAGGTTGTGTCCAACATCGCCTCGAATCCGACCGGTGTTTCTTTTGATGATCTCGTTTGATCTGGCGCGGTCTTCATCGGAGCCGTACACGGTGTAAAAAATCTGAGCGTGCTGTAAATCTGGAGTCACTTTTACTTCGGTGAGTGTGACAAAACCCAGATCTGGGTCTTTCACGGTTTTCTCCAAAGACTCTGCCACCAAAACCTTGATACGTTCCGCGAGCTTGCGAGCGCGAGCTACATCGACCATTTCTAGACCCTAGGCTTCTCGCGCATCTCGAAGGTTTCAATGATGTCCTCGAGTTGCAAGTCGTTGAATCCAGCAAGACCAATTCCACACTCGAAGTCGGTCTTGACTTCGCTAGCGTCGTCCTTGAATCTCTTGAGCGATTCGACCTTGACGTTGTCGATAATGACCTCGCCACCACGAAGCACCCTGGCCAAAGCGTTTCTCTTGATTGATCCAGATCGAACAATCGATCCAGCGATTGTTCCCACCTTGGAAGACTTGAATAGTTCGCGAACCTCAGCTGTTCCAAGCTGGAATTCTTCGTATTCAGGCTTGAGCATGCCCTTCAGGGACTTCTCTATATCTTCGAGAGCTGCGTAAATAACCGAGTAGAAACGGATGTCAACACCCTCACGGTCGGCTCTTTCCTTCGCCTTGTTATCTGGGCGAACGTTGAATCCGATGATGATTGCGTTGTCAACTGTTGCTAGGTTCACGTCGGACTCGGTTACCGCACCAACACCACGGTGAATAATGCGAAGCTGAACGGAATCGTCGATCTCGATCTTGAGTAGTGAGTCTTCCAGAGCTTCAACGGCACCGGAAACGTCTCCCTTGATAACCAAGTTGAGCGATTCGACCTTGCCATCTTCAAGCGCCTTGCTGAAGTCTTCGAGGCTGACGCGCTTTCTTGTCTTGGCAAGCAGTGCATTTCGATCTGCTGCTTCACGCTTTTCGGCAATTTGTCTTGCCTGGCGCTCATCTTCGGTAACAACAAAGGTGTCACCGGCTCTAGGAACACTTTGCAGACCTAGCACCTGAACTGGTCTAGAAGGTGTGGCTTGCTCTACGGCATCGCCGTCTTCGTTGAACATCGCGCGCACACGTCCGTGAGCGCTTCCGGCAACAATGGAGTCACCAACGCTCAAGGTTCCAGACTGAATCAATACTGTTGCAACCGCTCCGCGACCCTTGTCTAGGTTTGCTTCGATAGCAACACCGCGAGCGTCCTTGTTTGGGTTCGCGCGCATGTCAAGAGCTGCGTCAGCGGTAAGAAGAACTGCATCTAATAGTTCGGTGATTCCCTGCTTCTTCAAAGCCGATACCGGCACGAACATGACGTCACCGCCGTACTCTTCCGCAACCAGGTTGAACTCGGTTAGCTGCTGCTTAACCTTGTCGGGGTTAGCACCTTCTTTGTCAATCTTGTTTACCGCCACCACAATTGGCACCCCTGCCGACTGAGCGTGGTTTAGTGCCTCAATGGTTTGTGGCATAACGCCGTCGTCAGCTGCAACAACCAAAATCGCGATGTCAGTTACCTGAGCACCACGAGCTCGCATGGCTGTGAAGGCCTCGTGACCTGGGGTGTCAATAAATGTAATGGCGCGATCGATACCCTCGTGGGTGGTGTGCACCTGGTAGGCACCGATGTGCTGAGTGATTCCACCAGCTTCACCAGCTTGAACGTTGGCATTACGAATTGAGTCCAGAAGTGCAGTCTTTCCGTGGTCAACGTGACCCATAACGGTAACTACCGGTGGGCGACTAACTAGGTCTTCTTCTTCGTCATCGTAATCTGCCGAAACATCCAAACCAAAGCCTTCAAATAGCTCGCGCTCTTCGTCCTCAGGAGAAACAACTTCAATCTTGTAACCAAGCTCTGCTCCAAGAATCTGGAAAGTCTCTTCGTCTAGCGACGCGGTAGCTGTTGCCATCTGGCCAAGTGCAAATAGCACTGTGATCAGCTGACCAGCATTGGCATCAATCTTGTCGGCAAAGTCCTGAATCGAAGCTCCGCGGCGCAATCTGATTACTGTTGTGCCATCTCCTCTTGGAACAACTGCTCCACCAAGACTTGGAACACTTCTTTGTTCGAATTCTTCTCTCTTCGCGCGCTTTGACTTTCTGGCCTTAGATTGGCCTCTTGCGCCGCCTTTACCAAAAGCACCAGCTGTACCGCCGCCAACACCGCGACCTCTTCCGCCAGCTGAAGGACGACCTGGGAAACCTCCCGGTGCACCTCCACCCAACCCTGGTTTCGCCGATCCAAATCCTGGACGTGCACCTCCGGCACCACCTGGTCTTGAACTACCTGGTCTAAATTCTCCACCTTCTGGTCTAGAGCCAGGTCGAGCTGTTCCAGGTCTTGCCATACCTTGTGAGGCGTTGAATGGATTGTTTCCAGGTCTTGTCATTGGACGAGGAATTCCCATTCCCTGACTGGATGCGAATGGATTATTTCCAGGTCTTGGAATACCCGGAGTGGTTGGGGAAACTTTTGGCTCTTTCGGAGCATCGGTAATTGAGCTCGGTGCAAGGCGAGATGTTTTTGGCTTTACTTCTTTGGCGGGCTCAGCGGGAACAGCGATCTCTTCTTCTGCAGCTGGAGCATCAGCTTTTGCTTTAGGGGCTGCCTTGGGCTTGGCAACTTTTTTCTCTTGAGGCTTGGCATCAGGGAACGCAGCGCGCAGCTTCTTAGCCACTGGAGGTGCGATTGTTGAAGATCCAGATTTGACGTATTCGCCAAGTTCTTCTAATTTGGCCAAAGCCACCTTGGTGTCTATGCCAAGTTCTTTAGCTACGTCGTAAACACGTGGTAGCGCCACTTACTTCTCCTGTCTGGGCCTTCCCAAACAGGGCAGGCCATTAAAGCTGTTGGATACTCATTTCGAGCTACTCATTTATTTGCCAACATCTTTTCTACCTGTTCTAGTTTTTTCGTTATGAACCAGAAAGATGGCCGTTTGGGGCCAACTTGGTTCTTTCCCTATTCTAGCCCCAAAGGGCTAAAGCACTCTAGTCGCCTTCGAGAATACTGTCGGGCTGAATATCTATCTTGGCCCCGGTCAACTTGGCAGCCAAGCGGGCATTTTGACCCTCTTTACCGATAGCGAGCGAGAGCTGGAAATCAGGGACCAGTACCCGCACTTGGCGCTCTTCGGCATTGATCATGTAAGCACTCGATGCCTTGGCTGGGGACAAAGCCTGGGTGACAAACTCCGTCAAATCTTCGGAATAGTCCACGATGTCAATCTTTTCGTCGTTTAGCTCAGACTGAACGGCCCTGACCCGCTGGCCAAGTTCTCCAATGCAAGCTCCCTTGGCATTAATGGCAGGGTCCTTGGCTCGGACGGCAATCTTGGTGCGGTGCCCAGCTTCTCTGGCAACCGAAACAATCTCAACTACGCCCTCGGCAATTTCTGGAACCTCAAGTGCGAAGAGTTTTCTAACCAAGCCGGGGTGGGTTCTAGAAACAGTAACCTGAGGGCCTTTGGTGCCCTTGGAAACGTTGGTCACGTAAACGCGAAGTCTTTTACCGTGGGCATAGTCCTCACCTGGAACTTGCTCTTCTGGGGGCATGATTGCTTCAATCGAGCCCAGGTCAACATAGACCATGTATTGGCGCTGACCTTGCTGGATTGTTCCAGCAACTATGTCTCCGTCTTTACCCTTGAACTCACCAAAGACACCTTCGTCGTTGATCTCTCGCAATCTGGTGGCAATTACCTGCTTGGCAGCCCCCGCGGCAATTCGACCAAAGTTATCAGGCGTGGCTTCGGTTTCACCGGTTTGGTTGCCTTCTTCATCGAGTACGGCTGTGAAGATAAGAACGTGGCCGGTTTGTTGATCCAGGTGGGCGCGGGCTTTATCGGTATTGCCGATGTTGCGGTGGTAGGCGGCTAGCACGGCGGCCTCAATGATCTCAACGAGCTCCTTGAAAGGAATCTCGTTCTCGCGCTCAATGTTTTTTAGAACACTTAGGTCGATGTCCACTTGCAACACCTCCAAAAGTTCTTATTTGACTGCAGACAAAACAGAGTCTAGCTTGATAGCCGCTCTTTCCCCAGTCCTTCTATTCCAAAGCTCAACTTCGCCAGTTTCAAGACCCTTACCAACAATCACCACGGTTGGAATTCCGATCAACTCAGCATCGGAGAACTTAACTCCAGGAGACACCTTGGCTCGATCATCCAACAAAACTGTCTTGCCGGTGCTCTCGATTTCAGCAGCCAGCTTCTCCGCTGCTTCGTAGACTGCATCGTCTTTACCGGCTGCCACGACATGCACATCGGCAGGACTAACAGACTGGGGCCAAATAAGACCCTTGTCATCGTTATTGGCTTCGGCCAAAACCGCAACCAAGCGGGTCACACCGATTCCGTAGGAGCCCATCGTGACAGTCACAAGCTTGCCGTTTTCGTCCAACACTTTTAGATCAAGTGCCTCTGCGTATTTTCTACCGAGCTGGAAGACGTGACCGATTTCAATACCTCTTGCAAGCTCCAGCTCTCCAGAACCATCGGGGGCCAAATCTCCAGCGCGAACCTCCGCGATGTCAGCAACACCATCAGCGCTAAAGTCGCGACCCATAACCAAACCGAAGACGTGCTTCTCATTTTCGTTGGCTCCTGTTACCCAGGAGGTTCCGGAAACCACCCTCGGATCCACTAGATACTTGATGCCAGATGTGGCTTTTGCACCAAGGAATTGAGCGCCGGCTTTAGTTGGGCCAATGTATCCCTTGACTAGAACTTTGTGCTTGGCAAAATCTTCATCGGTAGCTTGAGCTACCTGGTCAGTTCCAAAAAATGCTTCCGCTCGTTTTTGGTCAACTTCACGATCTCCAGGAATACCAACAATCACAATCTCGGTTTTGCCTTCGGCCGAAGTTACAGCTAGCACAACATTCTTCAAAGTGTCAGCTGCACTCCAACTAGAGCCATCACGCTTTTTGACCTTGGAGTTAGCTAACTCAACGAGAGTCTTAATCGTTGGCGTGTTAGGTGAATCGTGTACCTCTGCTGCTGGTGCAGCAGAAAAGTCAATCTCGCCTGGCGCAACGGACTGCACCGCTTCTACGTTTGCCGCGTAACCGCCAGCAGATCTAACAAAAGTGTCTTCCCCGATTGGTGAAGGCGATAGGAACTCTTCCGATTTTGATCCGCCCATTGCTCCAGCGTCTGCTTTTACGATCACGTACTCCACACCTAGCCTGGTGAAGATTCGCTCGTAAGCTGCGCGCTGCGCCTGGTAGGCAACTTCTAATCCTTCGTCACTCACATCGAAGCTGTAAGCGTCTTTCATGACAAATTCGCGACCGCGTAACAATCCTGCACGTGGCCTTGCCTCGTCTCGATATTTGTTTTGTATTTGATACAAAGAAAGCGGCAGGTCTTTATAGCTTGAGTAAAGATCTTTCACCAACAGGGTGAATACTTCTTCATGGGTTGGAGCCAAGAGATAATCAGCTTTTTTGCGGTCTTGAAGCCTGAATAAGTTATCGCCGTATTCGCTCCAGCGACCGGTTACCTCATATGGCTCTCTTGGCAAAAGAGCTGGAAAAAACACTTCCTGGGAACCAGCTGCGGCCATTTCCGCGCGGATAATCTTTTCAATCTTGGCCTTGACCATAAGTCCAAGCGGTAGCCAGGTGTAAATACCTGGAGCTGCTCTTCTTATGTAACCTGCTCGAAGCAAAAGTCTGTGGCCTTGAACATCAGCGTCAGAAGGGTCTTCTCGCAGGGTGCGAAGGAAGAGTTGGCTTAGACGGATAGGCATGGGCTCAATGTTACCGCCACGAGGCTACTTGTCTTTGACTAAAACCTGCGGTGAGCCAACAAGTGCTGGATCCATCTCAGCCGCCAAGCGGTTAGCTTCCTCAATCAAGGTCGCGACAATCTCGGACTCAGGCACAGTTTTGATAACTTCACCCTTTACGAATATCTGGCCCTTGCCATTACCGGAGGCAACACCAAGATCTGCCTCGCGGGCTTCACCTGGACCATTTACAACACAACCCATAACTGCAACTCGAAGTGGAACGGTTAACTTCTCTAGCCCTGCGGTTACGTCGTTAGCAAGTTTGTAAACATCAACCTGAGCGCGACCACAACTTGGGCAGCTAACAATTTCTAGCTTGCGTGGCCTGAGATTCAGTGATTCCAGAATCTGAGAACCGACTTTGATTTCCTCGGCCGGTGGAGCAGAAAGCGAAACTCTGATGGTGTCACCGATTCCTTTTGAAAGCAGTGCACCAAAAGCTACCGACGACTTTATGGTTCCCTGGAAGGAAGGTCCTGCTTCAGTAACACCAAGGTGAAGTGGCCAGTCTCCTCTTTCAGCAAGTAATTCGTAAGCACGAACCATCACAACTGGATCGTTGTGCTTTACGGAAATCTTGAAGTCGTGAAAGTCGTGCTCTTCGAACAAGCTGGCTTCCCAAACGGCAGACTCAACCAAAGCTTCCGGAGTTGCCTTGCCATACTTTTCCAAAAGTCTTGGATCTAGTGAGCCGGCATTAACACCAATTCGAATAGAAACTCCAGCATCCTTGGCAGCTTTCGCAATTGGACCAATTTGGTTATCAAACTGTCTGATGTTTCCCGGGTTCACTCGAACCGCTCCGCAACCTGCATCAATTGCCTGGAAAACATACTTTGACTGAAAGTGAATGTCAGCAATCACCGGGATCTGAGATTTTTTCGCGATGATGTGCAGCACATCAGCGTCGTCTTGTGACGGGCAGGCAACTCGAACAATGTCACAACCAGAGGCGGTTAGCTCGGCAATTTGCTGCAAGGTTCCATTGATATCAGTAGTTGGGGTAGTCGTCATCGACTGCACCGAGATCGGCGCTTCGCTACCAACTTGAACTTTGCCAACCATGATTTGCCTGGTTTTGCGCCTAGGAGTAAGTACAGGCGGCGGCGGCTTTGGTAGCCCTAGGTTTACAGCTGGCACATTGCTCCTCGAATAACGGGTCTTAGCCCTTTAAGCATACGCAGGCAAACTCGGTTTACTGAAATAGCCCTAGCCGAATAGGGATATTGGGTTGATTAGGTCCGCGGTAATCAATAAAAGCGATACGGCCATCAGCGCAATAAACACCACCCAGGTAAGTGGCATCAATAAAGCAGTGTCCGCCGGCCCTGGATCTTTCTTGCCTAGAACTTTGTAAACACCGCGCTTTATGCTCTCGTAAACTCCCCCGGCTACGTGACCCCCATCTAGGGGAAGAAGTGGCAACATGTTGAAAACAAAAAGTGCAAAGTTCAAAGAGCCAAGAATTGAAATGCCGGTTGCAAGCTTGTCCGAAAACTCAGTTTGCTCGGAGGCGGCAACCTCCCCCGCTATTGCACCAATTCCGACAATCGAAATTGGTCCATTTGGATCGCGCTCACCGTAACCGAGTGTGGATGCAGTCACCTCAAAGATTTTTTGCGGAAGTTGCAAAATCAGCTGCCCAATTTGCAGCATCATGTTTCCGGAGGCTTCTAAAGAAGCCCCAATTGAAACTGGAATTCTCTCAGGGACCAGAAAAACTCCAAGAAATGGCTGCGGAGCAGTTAGCACCTCTCCATTGTCATCAAGAATTGGGGTGCCGAGGTTATCAAACTGTGGTCGCTGTTGAATTACAGCACTAACAGTCACCGAGACTAATTCACCAGCTCTTTTTACTTCTAGCTCAACAGTTGGGGTCTCGGTGAGTATCTTCCTGATCTGTACCCAATCCTCTGCCGTCTTTCCGTCAACCGAGACAATTTCATCGCCTGCCTTTAGCCCAGCTAGGTGTGCTGGAGTTTGCTCCGAGGCTGAGCAACTTATTTGCGTGGAGTCTAGGCAAACCGAAACCGCGTCAATTTTTAGTGAAGATTGAAATACCCCAAAGCCCGACAAGGAAATAACCGTAAGAAGAACTCCAAGAACCAAGTTCATAAATGGTCCACCGAGCATGATGATCATGCGCTTACCAACCGGTAGCTGGTAGAACTTTCGGTTTTTATCCTTAGGGGTTTCTTCCTCGGAGTGAGCAAGCCTTGCCTGGGCAATCATATCTGGAAAAAATCCTGTTTTAGTCTCTGGCTTTTTTGCCGGTGGGTACATACCCAGCATGGCGATATAGCCACCAAGTGGTATCGCTTTTACGCCATACTCGGTTTCGCCTTTTTTCCTAGAAAACAATGTCGGGCCAAAACCAATCATGTACTTGGTTACCTTTACCCCAAAGGCTTTGGCGGGAATCAAATGACCGAGCTCATGCAATCCAATGGAGAAAGCGATGCCGATAATGATGAAAATGATTCCGGCTAGGTACCAAAGAGTTTCGCTCACAAACCAAATCTACTTCACGCTACCGACCAAGTCTGCTGGACTATTCACATTCTGGGGAAACTAACAGGCCTTAGCAATCTGAGCATCGGTTCTATCCCTTGCCCACTTCTCGGCTGCCAAGACAGTTTCTAGACTCAACTGCGAATCTGGTTCGTGTGCTTCTACCGCTCTTTCAATAAGCTCTGTTATTTGATCAAACGAAATTAGTCCGGCATGAAATGCTGCCACCGCCTGTTCATTGCTGGCGTTGTATACAGCCGGGTAGCTTTTGCCGAGCTTTCCGACCTGCCTTGCAAGCTTGATGGCACTAAAGACATTTTCATCCAGTGGATCAAATTGCCAGCTGTGAGATTTGCTCCAGTCAATGGGTAAAGACACTTCAGCGATTCGCTCTGGCCAACTAAGACCCAAAGCAATTGGCAGTTTCATATCCGGTGGTGAGGCCTGAGCAATAACTGAACCGTCAACAAACTCCACCATCGAGTGGATTACGGACTGTGGGTGGACCGTGACTTCGATACGCTCAAAAGGAATGTCAAACAGCAAGTGCGCTTCGATTAGTTCTAGCCCTTTGTTCACCATCGATGCGGAGTTTGTAGTTACCACTTGACCCATTACCCATGTTGGGTGAGCAAGAGCTTGCGCGGGGGTAACTTCGGAAAGCTGAGTTTTGCTAAAGCCCCTGAAAGGTCCACCGGATGCGGTCAGAATTAGTTTTTTGACTTCGGTAAGAGATCCTGCACGAAGACACTGGGCAATTGCCGAGTGCTCGGAATCAACCGGAACAATCTGACCGGGCTTAGCTAAATCTTTGACTAACTGCCCTCCAACAATCAGCGACTCTTTGTTGGCAAGGGCGAGAGTTTTTCCGGTTCTAAGAGCTGCAAGAGTTGGAGCTAAACCTATTGAGCCTGTTATTCCGTTTAGGACAACATCAGCCTCAGTTTCTGAAACCAGCTTTGTGGCAGCTTCTGCACCCAGCACTGCCTGGGAAGAAGAAAGTCCGAAATGATCGCGCTGTGCTTCTAGGTCCTTGGAATTGGACCCCGCGGCTAAGCCGACAACTTTGAATTTGTCAGGGTTTTTATTGATTACCTCAATGGCTTGGGTGCCAATTGACCCAGTAGATCCAAGGATTATGACGTGGCGCATTTATCAATAATGGCATGCTGGGACTAGCAATTGGGCTGGCGTAGAATTAGAGCACCATGGAAATCACCCAAGAACTCAAATTAGTTACCGCCATTCCAGGTCCAAAGTCCCTGGAATTTCACAAAATGAAGCAACAGGAAGTTAGCCACGGCGTTGGCACCTTGTTGCCGGTATACATTGAAAGAGCTCACGGAGCTGTTTTGGTTGATGTGGATGGCAATCAACTAATTGACCTTGGAAGTGGAATTGGTGTTGTCACCATAGGTCACACCAACAAGCAAGTAGTTGACGCTGTCATGGAGCAGGTTCAAAAACTTACTCATTCTCTTTTCACCGTAACCCCTTACCTTCCTTACCTTCAGGTCTGTGAAATTCTGAACCGCAGAACCCCTGGTAAGTTTGAAAAGCGTTCCGCCTTGTTCAACTCGGGCGCCGAAGCGGTTGAAAACGCTGTGAAGATTGCTCGCAAATACACCGGCCGAGGCGAAATAGCCGTGTTCGATCACGGTTACCACGGCCGAACAAACCTCACCATGGCAATGAACTTCAAAGCTCACCCTTATAACAACGGCTTTGGCCCTTTTGCTCCTGGAGTGCACCACGTACCGATGTCTTACCCGTTCCGCGATCCAGCTGGCATGACCGGTGAAGAAGCCGCTCGTCGCGCAATTACCTACATGGAAAAGCGCGTTGGAGCAGAAAGCTTGGCGGCGGTAATAATCGAACCGGTTCAGGGTGAAGGCGGATTTATTGTTCCGGCTCAAGGCTTTTTGAAAACAATTGCTGACTGGGCAGCTAAAAATGGAATTGTCATGGTGGCCGATGAGGTCCAATCCGGTATCGCAAGAACAGGAAAGTGGTTTGCCAGTGAATGGGAAGAAGGCTTTGAGCCTGATCTAGTAATCATCGCCAAGGGAATTGCTGGCGGTATGCCAATTTCGGCTGTTACCGGAAAAGCTGAAATCATGGACGCGTCTCACCCTGGAGGACTTGGTGGTACCTATGGCGGAAACCCAGTTGCTGCCGCAGCAGCCGTTGCGGTCCTAAACCAATTAGAAGCCGGTGGAGTGCTCGAGCAGGCAGAACGCATTGAAAAAATTCTTAGCGCTAGGCTCCAGCTTCTAAAGGAAAAGTACCCGGTGATTGGTGATGTTCGTGGCCGTGGAGCTATGCAGGCAATTGAATTTATTGAGCCTGGAACCATGAATCCAAACTCCAAAGCTGTGGAAACAGTTTCTAAATACGCTCACAGCCACGGTGTGGTAATTCTGAGCGCTGGCACTCACGGAAACGTAATTAGGTTCCTACCGCCGCTAGCTATATCGGATGCGCTGCTGAACCAAGCACTGGACATCGTCGAAGCGGGCATAGCCTCCCTTTAATTAGGTACAACTCATGACCTCCCTTTACGATCCACAGCGCCTGCAGCAGCTCTTTGCCAAAGAGTTAGAACTGTTTGTAAAAACTCATCCCGAGTCCAAAAAGCTTCACGACACAGCTGCCGGACCCATGATGAATGGTGTTCCAATGTCTTGGATGAAAAAGTGGCCAGGACCCTATCCGGTCTATGTCGCTAGCGCCAAGGGAGCTCACTTCAAAGATGTCGATGGCCATGACTATGTAGATTTTTGCCTCGGTGACACCGGAGCCATGGTTGGTCACTCCCCCGATGCATCGGTTGCAGCAATAAAGAAGCAGCTCGATAAGGGCATTACCTTTATGCTGCCCACCGATGATGCCGCAGTTGCAGCGCAAACACTTGCCGACCGTTTTGGTTTAGAAAAGTGGCAATTCACGCTCACCGCAACCGATGCCAATCGGCACATCATCCGCTACGCCAGACACATCACTGGACGTAAGAAGATTATGATTCATGACTACTGCTACCACGGCACTGTGGATGAAACCTTCGCCAACCTAGACGAGCAAGGTCAAACTATTAGCCGCGCCAACAACATTGGTGCTCCAGTTGAGCTAAGCGAAACTACCTGGGTCGTACCATTCAACGACCTACCCGCTGCCGAAGAAGCTTTTGCCTCTGGTGAGATTGCAGCAGCACTTATTGAACCGGCGATGACAAACATCGGACTTGTGCTGCCAGAGCCTGGTTATCTTGAAGGACTAAGGGAGCTTGCGACCAAGTACGAAGTTATCTTGATTCACGATGAGACCCATACTCTTTCCGAAGGCGTTGGGGGTATGACAAGAAGGCGTAACTTGCAACCAGATGCCGTAGTTCTTGGAAAAACCATCGGGGCCGGAATACCGGCTGGAGCATTTGGCATGAGCTCAGCCCTTGCCGAGCGAATTGCAAAAAGCTTGCGCCTAGAGCACATTGACGTAGGTGGTGTTGGAGGAACCTTGGCGGGTAACGCACTGTCTATGGCCGCTATCCGCGCAACACTTACCGAGGTGCTAACCGAGGAAGCTTTCGAGAAAATGGAGGAAATTTCCACCGTTTGGACAAAAGATGTTCAAGATATCATCGATGAGTTCAATATCCCGTGGCAGGTAAGCCGGCTTGGATGCCGCGCCGAATACAGCTTTAGATCAAAGGCTCCAAGAACCGGTAAAGAGGCAGCTGATGCCGATGATTTTAACCTGCAGCAGTATCTGCACCTACATGCAATTAACCGTGGAATCCTGATGACGCCATTTCACAACATGGCTCTGATTTCACCTGAAACAACACTTGAAGATGTCAAGCGTCACACCGAACACTTTAGGGACGCAGCAAAAGCTCTATTTGGCTAGTTTTGCAATCCTCTTACGCTTGAGCGCTCCCCCAAGCTGGAATACCAGAACCAGCGCAATAGCGAAGATAAATACCGCAGATCCAACAACGTTGGCCTCTGGTGGAATACCCCTTAGGGCTGCTGCGTAGACATACTTAGGAAAAGTAATTTCAGTGCCGGAGTTAAAGGCAGTAACGATGTAATCATCGAAGCTCAAAGCTAAAGACAACAGCGCCGCAGCCATGATTCCAGGAAGTAACAGCGGGAAAGTTATCTTCATAAAAACTTGAGTTGGTGAGGCGTACAGATCTCTTCCGGCTTCTTCGAGCTTTGGATCCAGGGTTGCAATTCTTGCTTTCACGGTTACCACAACAAAACTGAGGGTAAATAAGATGTGTCCAAAAATTACTGTTCCAATACCTCTTGGGATGCCAACGTTGAAAAACTGTGCTGCGAGGCCTGCACCCATAACTACCTCTGGGGTAGCAAGCGGCAAGAATAATAGCAAGTTAGTAGCAGAGCGGAACTTGAACTCATAACGGGTCACCGCAATAGCAAGCATGGTTCCCAAAATTGTGGAAACAATGGTTGCCGTAACAGCAATCAGGATTGAGTTACCAAATGCCTCACACACCGCTTCGTTGTTGCAAACCCCAGTCCAGTTATCAAAAGTAAAGCCCTGCCAGCCGGGGGTGTTCTTGAATGGATCGTTGAAAGAAAATACGAAAGTGTAACCGATTGGGAACATGAGAAATATAAAAGCCAAAGATATGTAGGTAGGTAGCAGATACTTACCCAAGCTGAACTTGTTCACAGCAAGTCCTCCGTTCCCGTTCGCCTAATGTAAACCGAAACCATAACAACAATGGCAGCCATCAAAAGCACCGAGAGTGCCGATGCGCTTGGGAAGTCTTGAATGGTAATGAAATTGGCCTCAATTACGTTTCCAAGCATCGAGGTATTCGGGCTCCCGAGGAAGTTACCGCTGGCCGTAACGTAATCTCCTGCAATCGGGATAAATGTCAGAAGAGTTCCAGAAGTGATGCCGGGAATAGAAAGCGGGAAAGTCACCTTCCAAAAAGTACTGGTCGGCTTTGCGTAAAGATCGCTACCGGCCTCAAGTAAAGCTGTGTCTAGACGCTCGAGGTTGGTATAAAGTGGCAGCGTCATGAATGGAATGAAGTTGTAGGTAAGACCGAACACCACTACAAAAGATGACCCAAGAAGAAACTCGTTGTCGGCCATAAGGCCCAGATCCCTCAGGGCAGTTGAAAGAAAAGCGTTTTGGCTAAAGACTTGCTTCCACGCAAAGGTCCTGAGCAAAAAGCTAATGAAAAATGGGGCGATTACCAGCGTCAGCAGAAGAGCTTGCAGCACAGGTTTATTTCTGGCTTTTACTCCGATGAAATATGCAATCGGGTAGCTGATTACTAGCGCCAGTAAGGTCGCAAGTGTCGCGTAAACAAAAGACCTAACGATTTGATCAAAATACTCAGTGACTACAAATACGTAGTTTCCAAATTCCAAACCAGGTTGGTAGCGACCAATTCCACCGCCTGGCACTGGTGCCTGGAGTGAGGTTGTAATCAAAGAAGCAAAGGGTGTGATGAAAAATAGACCTAGGTAAAACAGTCCAGGTAGTAAAAGAAGAAGCAGGATTTTCGGACTTTTTGGTCTCCCTGCGGTCTTTACTTTCTTGACCGATAGCTGGGTTGACATCTTGCTAGTTACCTTTGGGCTTGGCTTCAGGAAGATCAGCAAGCCCAAAGCTGTGCTCAACTTTCCAGCTAACCCAAACCTTGGCACCAAGCTCGGTAACCGGAGACTTACCAATGTTCTGAGCAAATACCGTGACCTCACCGAGGTTTGGGATATCGATTAGGTACTGGTTACTAACACCGGTAAACCTAATGTCGATTATTTCGCCAGGGCCAACAACGTTTAGACCGGCGCTAGCTGATGGCTCGGCGTCTTCGTGGAAGAAGGCCTTTTCTGGTCTAACTCCAATTGCAATTGTCCCGGTGGTTTTTTCGGCACGGTTGGTTGGAACCTTAATCTGGCGTCCTGCAACACTGATGCTTACTGAGTCACCCGAGGTTTCGGATACGTCCCCAACAAAAATGTTGGACTGACCTAAAAACTTGGATACAAAGAGGGTTTTTGGTCGCTCATAAAGCGCTTCCGGTGCACCCATTTGTTCAATGCGACCCTTATTCATAACCGCTACGGTGTCGGCCATGTCCATGGCCTCTTCCTGGTCGTGGGTAACGTGCAAGAAGGTTAGGCCAACTTCCATCTGAATCGCTTTTAGCTCAACTTGCATCTGACGTCTTAGCTTTAGATCTAGGGCACCAAGCGGTTCGTCTAAAAGAAGCAGTGAAGGGCGGTTAACCAATGCTCTCGCCAGCGCAACACGCTGCTGCTGTCCACCGGAGAGCTGGGTTGGCCTTCGGTCTCCAAGATGCTCTAGCTCAACTAGCTTGAGTGCTTCAATTGCCTTTGGGAGTGGCTCGCCAACTTTTCGCTGGCGAAGACCAAAGGCCACGTTCTCCAAAACCGACATGTGTGGAAACAGTGCGTAGTTTTGAAACACCGTGTTTACTGGCCGCTCGTGTGGCTTCATGTTGGAAACGTCTTGATTACCGATCAAGATTTTGCCCTTGGTCGGTGAATCAAGGCCCGCTACCAAACGAAGAGTTGTGGTCTTTCCGCAACCTGATGGCCCAAGTAGGGCAAAGAATTCGCCGGCAGGAATCTTTAGATCAAGATCGTCGATAGCAACGAATCCAGGAAATTCTTTCCTGATTCCAACTAGCTCTAGGTCAGCTCCCCGGGCAACGAACTCGACGGCCAACTAGACGCCCAGCTGAACTCTGCCCCAAGCGGTTGCGAATGACTGCTCTTCCTGAGAAGTCAATGCACGGAATGCGTGAGTGGAAGCAAGGAATGCCTCGTCCGGGAAGATTAGCTTGTTTTCAGCCAACTCAGGATCGATTGCGATTGCTGCCTCGTATGCTCCAACTACCGGTGTGATGTAGTTCACCCAGGCTGCAAGCTCAGCAGCGTTTACTGGGTCGTAGTAGTAGTTCATTAGAGTTTCAGCGTTCTTCTTGTGAGTAGCTCCCATTGGGACGGTGAACATATCAGCGGAGATTGTTCCACCTGACTCAGGCAGGAAGAATCCGTACTTGTCGAATCCTGCGCTGAAGTTCATCTGCACAACGTCACCAGACCAAACGATGCCTGCAACATACTCGTCGTTAGCAAAGCCGTCCATGTACTCGTTACCGGCAAAGGCTCTGATCTTGCCGTCTGCGAACAAAGCAGCAAGGTCGTCAATTACGCCGTTGAAAGCATCCTCGGTTAGCGATGAAGCGCTAGCGATGTCGATGCCCTTTGACTGAGCAATAACACCGATGGTGTCTCTCATCTCAGAGATTAGAACGATGCGGCCATTTAGCTCGGCAGCCCATAGGTCTTCCACAGTTGCCGGAGCGTCTTTTCCAGTTAGCTCTTTGTAAAGTTCCTTGTTATAAGCGATACCGCCCAAAATTCCCTGGTAAGGAAGTGTGAAGTCGCGGTTTGGGTCATAAGCTGCGCCCAAGTAAGCAGGAGCAACATTTGACTTGTTTGGAATGTTTGCGGAGTCAAGCTTTTGAACCTGTCCATCGCTCACAAGACGCGCTGCTAGCCAGTCTGTTGGGCAAATAAGGTCTGCTCCAACATCTTTACCGGCGATAAGTTCGTTTCTGTTGATTCCATACCACTCGTCGTTGTCGTTGTATTCCTCTAGATATTCAACGGCAATTCCAGTTTGCTCCTGGAAACGATCAAGTGTTGGCTGAGATAGTTCGTCTTCTGAGAGGTCCATGTAAGCAGGCCAGTTGTTCCAGACCAATACCTTCTCGGAATCTGAAACGTCAGTTGCCGGCACTAGTCCTTCCGAGGTTGCCCCGCCGCCATCGCTAGCAGGCGCACATGCAGCCAAACCAAGAGCGGTTCCAATACCCGCAGCTCCAGCCAGTGCAGTTCTTCTAGTTAGTGTCTTGCGACGAGACATCTTGACAAGCTCAGCAAGCATTGGGTCTTGTGGAAGAGAGTTTGGGTCTTTCATAATTGGCTACTCCTAGTGATCTACGGCGAACAAGAAAAGAGCTGGGGGAACCAGACCCTTGGACTTTATCCTGCCACAAAATATTCCTCGAAAAGCCAAAAAACCGCTATTTTGCAGGCGGAATTTTTGGCGTGTTGCGGTCCTTCGACTGCCAAAATTGCCCCTGACGCTTAGTCCAGCAAGCAGGTATTCTTCTAAAGGCGCCCATCGAGGTTCCAAATTCGAACTCAGGAGAACCTATGAAGATCTCAATTCCCAAAGAGGTCAAGAACAATGAATTTCGCGTGGCAATTACTCCCGCTGGTGTGCACGAGCTTGTCTCTGCCGGCCACGAGGTCACCGTTCAGTCAGGAGCTGGTCTTGGTTCAGCCATCTCGGACCAGGAATACCAATCCGCTGGAGCCAAGATTGTCGCTTCCGCAGCTGACGCGTGGGCAGCTGGAGATCTAGTACTAAAAGTGAAAGAGCCCATTAAAGCTGAGTATCCAATGCTTCGTGAGGGCCTCACGCTATTTACCTTTCTCCACCTCGCAGCCGACCTGCCTTTAACCAATGAGCTAATCAATAGGAAGGTAACCGGAATCGCTTACGAAACCGTTCAGCTTCCTTCTCGCCAACTTCCTCTTTTGGCACCGATGTCTGAAGTTGCCGGTCGCCTCGCACCGCTAGTTGGAGCTAGCACTTTGCTTCGTCAAAACGGTGGTAACGGAATATTACTAGGCGGAGTTCCGGGAACTCGTCCCGCCAAGGTTGTTGTTCTAGGGGGCGGCGTTGCCGGCACTAGTGCCGTAGCGGTAGCAGTTGGAATGGGTGCCGAGGTAACGGTATTGGACACCAACCTAAACAGATTGCGCGAACTTGATGCTCTTTACGCCGGAAGACTAAAGACAATTGCCAGCAACACTTTTGAGATCGAGCGTGCAGTTTTGGAAGCTGACCTAGTTATTGGTTCAGTTTTGATTCCTGGAGCTAAGGCTCCAAAGCTTGTCACTAACGCACTGGTCAAGAAAATGAAGCCAGGTGCAGTGCTGGTTGATATTGCAATCGATCAAGGAGGCTGCTTTGAAGATTCCAAGCCAACTACCCATGCGGAGCCGACTTTCAAAGTTCACGACACTGTTTTTTACTGTGTGGCAAACATGCCTGGAGCCGTCCCACACACCTCTACCTATGCGCTGACGAATGCAACCTTGCCATACGTGAAAGCAATTGCGAATCAGGGTTGGAAGAAAGCTCTTGCGGCAGATCCAGCTCTGGCTCTTGGTTTGAATACATTTGACGGAGCGCTTGTGAACGAGCCGGTTGCAATTGCTCACTCGATGAAGGTAACTGAGCTAGCAAAGGCTCTGGCCTAACCCCCAAAGGAAAGCTAAAGCTCTCGGCCTGATTGCTACCGCAGTAAATAATCGCACTTGCCCAACCCAAAACGTTGATGCTCTTGTGCTTTCCCGGATTGATTCCAAGCTGAACCATATCAATTGGGTCCGAAGATGACATGGCTACCCGTGCGCGCAGGTTTGTAAGCATCGAACGTGTTATCCCGCTAAGTGATTGGGTCGCCGCCACCAGGTGCACCCCCAGTGACCTGCCGCGTGCTGCAATGTCCTCAATAGTGGCAAGGGCTTTTGGGCCACTTGCCAAAGCTGCCACAAACTCATCCACCACAACCACCAAGCGAGGAAGTTTGTTGCCAGCGGCAACAAAAGCTTCGATACTCGAGCACTTGGCACTGGCAAATAACCGTTCCCGCTCAGAAAGTTCCAGAGCTAGCGAGGCAAAAAGTGCAAGTTGGCTGTCTTGATCCAAGTCGGTAGCCATACCAATGGAATCTGCCGCAAACTCTTCGAGTGCGGCGCCGCCCTTGTAGTCAAAGAGTGCGAGCTTGAAATCCTGAGTTGCGCTAAGCGAAGTCAATAGCATCCTTAGAAATTCTGACTTTCCAGATCCGGTTGGACCAACAATGACTAGATGCGGACCATCGGTAACCAGATCCAGAAACAGTTCCCTGTCTTGGTTCGCACCAATCCAGCTCGATAACTTGCCCTGCGCTACCCCGTTGACTCTGAAACGATCTTGTTTGATTCGATCAAGGGCCAGAGCAAAGTAATCCCCTATGGATACCTTCGATAGCTCGGCAACAAGTAGCTGGTGCCACTGCGCCTTCCAAAGAAACTGAAACCTGGGTAACACTCGGTTGCCGATGGCAACAGCAGCGTTAGATAGGTGCACGACGCTATTTTCATCAAACTGCGGATAGCGGTTTTTATAAACTTGCGTTCCGATAAGAATCAGCACCATGAACACGCTTATAAGAGCTAGCTGCCAATAGCCACTTGAAAAACCAAAACTTAGGCCAATCAGCATCGAGGGCAAATACCAAATCCATTGCATAAAACTAAACCTGCCTCAGATTGAGGCAGGTTTAGTCAATGCGTTTGCAAGTTGTGGATTAGTCCCCGATGTAGCTCATGACGTGCTTGACACGGGTGTAGTCCTCAAAGCCATACATTGATAAGTCTTTTCCGTAACCGGAGTGACGGAAACCACCGTGTGGCATTTCTGCAGCAAGAGGGATGTGGGTGTTGATCCACACGCAACCAAAGTTCAAGCCCTTGCTAAAGCGCATTGCGGTGGTGTGATTCGAGGTCCACACGCTGGCAGCAAGACCGTACTTCACATCGTTGGCATTGCGCATAGCCTCATCAGCATCCTTGAACTTCTGCACGGTGATCACCGGGCCAAAGATTTCGTTTTGGATGTGCTCGTCTTTTTGCTGAAGCCCTGACAAAACAGTTGCCTCTAGGAAGTAACCATCTCCTGGAAGCTGAGAGCCTCCGGTTTCTAGCTTCGCGTGTGAAGGCAGACGGTCAATAAAGCCCTTGACTCGCTCGAGCTGGTTGGCGTTGTTAACTGGACCAAACAAGATGTCATCGCGCTTTGGATCTCCGGTTTGGGCATTGGCCTTTACCTCGGCTACCAGCAGGGCTAAGAACTCGTCGTGCACATTCTCGTGCACCAGAATTCTGGTCGCTGCGGTGCAGTCCTGACCGGCGTTGAAGTATCCAGCGACCACAATCTGTGCTGCTGCCTTCTGAAGATCAGCATCTGGGAACACAATTACCGGCGCCTTGCCACCAAGTTCTAGGTGAACTTTCTTGACATCGGCTGCAGCGGATTTAGCAACTTCCATACCGGCACGAACCGATCCAGTAATTGAAACCATTTGAGGAATTTCGTTTTCGATCATGGCTCGGCCAGTGTCACGGTTACCTGTCACAACGTTGAAAACACCTGGAGGAAGGTGTTCTGCTGCGATTTCTGCCAACAACAGTGTTGAGGCAGGGGTGGTATCTGATGGCTTCAGTACTACGGTGTTACCAGCAGCAATTGCTGGAGCAAATTTCCAAACTGCCATGTTCAATGGGTAGTTCCAAGGAGTTACCTGACCGATAACACCAATTGGCTCGCGACGAATAGAAGAAGTGTGATCGCGGGCATACTCTGCGGTAGCACGGCCTTCTAGGTTTCTGGCAGCTCCTGCGAAGAAGCGAATCTGGTCCACGGAAGGATCCATTTCATACTCAACCAGTGTTGGTCTTGGCTTACCGGTGTTTTCAGATTCAACATCGGCCGCTTCACCGCTTCTTGCAGCTAGCGAGTCGGCAATTCTAAATAGCGCCAGCTGACGCTCGGATGGTGTGAAGTTACTCCACACTTCGAATGCAGCTTCGGCAGCTTTGTAGGCACTTGCAACATCGGCATCTGAAGAAACCGCAGCGGTAGCGTAAGTCTTACCATTAGCAGGATTGACGACATCGGATCTCTCGGAGGCTGACGCCTCAACGTAGTTACCGTTGATGAAGTTTTTTAGTTCGCGAACTGCCATTTGTTCATACTCCTTTGTAAAAGAGGCGGCGGGCCTCTGGTTAATACTCGATTCTAACCCCAGAAAATGACCCCAAAATCACGAGTTTTGTATCGAATTAGTTGCGGTTTGAGCCTTTGGGAACCGATTCGTTTGCTTATTCAATGCTTGGCTGGCAAAATCCATGTATGTCAAGAAGTGGAAGAGCCAAGGCTTCTTCGCTCGACGACGTCTCAAAGTTGATCATCGAGCAGCTTCAGGATGATGGCCGAAGGTCCTACTCCGAAATAGGCAAGGCCGTTGGCCTTAGCGAAGCAGCCGTTAGACAAAGGGTGCAAAAACTCACCGAAAAAGGCGTCATGCAAATAGTTGCCGTCACCGACCCGGTTCAGCTTGGTTTTTACACCCAGGCCATGGTTGGTATCAAGTGCAGCGGAGACACCAGCGAAATAGCCGACGCTCTTGGCAAGATGACCGAGGTGGACTACGTGGTCATTACCGCAGGAAGTTTCGATATCCTAGTTGAGATTGTTTGTGAAGACGATGACTCGCTAATCAAGATTATTAACTCAAAAATCAGACGGTTAGCTGGCGTAACTTCGACCGAAACCTTCGTATATTTGAAGCTAGCAAAGCAGTTCTACAACTGGGGTACCAGGTAATCCCCTAGAAACGAATGGAATAGAAAAAATGGCAGTTAAAGAATCTAGGGCAAAGAAACTTGTTGCCGGGATCAAGTCCCTTCTAAAGCGCACCGTCAAGGTGGGAGCGGCAAAGGCTCCCAAGCTTGCACTCGTTGAGGCGCGTAAAGAAGGTAAGAAGATAACTCCTGCCATGCTGGAAAAAGCCGCCAAGAAGCATCTATGGATGCACTTCACCCGTCACGGATCATTTGCCAACAAAGAGATTCCGATCATGGCCAAAGCCGAAGGTCACTACGTTTACGACGTGCACGGTAAGAAATACATCGATGGTCTATCGGGATTGTTCTCCGTAAACGCAGGCCACGGCCGCAAGCGCCTAGCTGATGCTGCTTCCAAGCAGATCACCGAACTAGATTTCTTTCCGCTTTGGTCTTACGCCCACCCACCAGCTATTGAGCTAGCAGAGCGCTTGATTTCTTACGCGCCTAAAAACCTCAGCAGAGTGTTTTTCACCACCGGTGGTGGTGAAGCAGTAGAAAGCGCTTGGAAGATCGCGAAGCAGTATTTCAAGATGACTGGCAAGCCCACCAAGCACAAAGTTATCTCCCGCCACGTCGCTTACCACGGCACCAGCCAGGGCGCGCTTTCGATTACCGGTATCCCGGCCATGAAAAAGATGTTTGAGCCGCTAGTTCCTTCGACTTTTAGGATTCCAAACACCAACTGGTACCGGGCTCCTTCTTCATTCAAGACCGAAGAGGAATTTGGTATCTGGGCCGCTAACCGTGCCGAAGAAATGATTCTCTTTGAAGACCCAGAGACCGTGGCGGCAATCTTTGTTGAGCCAATCCAAAACTCCGGTGGTTGCTTCACCGCCCACCCTGCCTATTTCAAGCGCCTGAGAGAGATTTGCGACAAGTACGACATCTTGCTAGTAGCCGATGAAACCATCACCGGTTTCGGCCGCTCTGGTGCGATGTTTGCTTGTGAAAGATATGGCATCGAACCAGACATGATGATTACCGCTAAGGGAATTACATCTTCTTACCAGCCTCTAGGAGCACTACTACTTACCGAGAAGCTATTTGAGCCCTTCACAACCGGAACCAATATCCTGGCCCACGGATACACCTTCGCGGCTCACCCGGTTGCGTGTGCGGTAGCTCTTGAGAATCTAGACATCTTTGATGAAGAAGACCTAGTTGGAAACGTTGCTAAGAACTCAGCTCTCTTCAAGAAAACTCTTGAGAAGCTATACGACCTTCCAATCGTTGGAAACATCCGTGGCGATGGTTACTTTTTTGCCATCGAGCTAGTCAAGGACAAGAAGACAAAAGAGCCTTTCACCGCTCCAGAGCGTGAGAAGCTACTTCGTGGCTATCTTGCTGGAAAGCTACTTGAAGAAGGTCTTTACTGCCGTGCCGATGACCGAGGTGACTCAGTTATCCAGCTAGCACCTCCGCTTACCATCGGAGCCAAAGAGTTCAACGAAATAGAACAGATTCTTCGCAAGGTGCTAACCCCAGCAATGAGTAAGTTCTAACCAAAGCTATCTTTACCCCAAGGCCCACAGTGGGTCTTGGGGTTTAGCTTTTCCACAACTCCAAAAATCGACTTGACTGAATCAAAAATCGACAACAATTGAGGCATGAGCGAATCAGTAATCTCAAGGCGATCATTTCCCTCTCCTTTTGGTTTCATAACCATCACCGCGGAAGACGAAAAGATCACTTCCGTTGAGCTATGCAAGAAGGCGAACTCCTTAGGCTCCTCTGAAGTTCTTGAAAATGCAGCGAAGCAACTTGATATGTATCTAAAGGGAAACCTTCCAAAATTTAGCCTTCAACTGAAAGTTTCCGGCACACCTTTCCAGCTTGCTGTTTGGAAAGCTATTTCCAAAGTGCCTTTTGGCAAAACTATTTCCTACGGTGAAATTGCCAAAGCCATTGGAAAGCCCCAGGCAGCTAGAGCGGTTGGAGCCGCGGTGGGTGCGAACCCAACGCCGTTATTGGTTGGCTGCCACCGGGTTCTTGGATCCAGTGGATCACTAACTGGTTACTCAGGTGGCCATGGAATCAAAACCAAGAAGTTGCTGCTGGATCACGAAGGAATTGACTATGAGTGAGTTTGTCACCAAGTATCCCGATGGGCTAAAGCGCTGCCGATGGCCAAAGCAAGATCAGATCTACATTGACTATCACGACACCGAGTGGGGCGTGAAGCTAGAGGGAGAAAATGAACTCTTCGAACAGCTTGCTCTTGAGGCATTTCAAGCAGGACTGTCATGGATCACTATCTTGAAGCGCAGGCAAGGCTTTAGAGAAGCGTTTCATAACTTCAACATCCGCAAGGTTGCCAAGATGACCGATAAGGACATCGAGAGGCTAATGGAAGATGAAGGCATTATTCGAAACCGGGCCAAAGTCCAGGCCACCATCAGCAATGCACGCTTAATCTTGGAGCTAGATCAACCGCTAACTTCATTGATTTGGTCTCACGCGCCCAAGCGAGTAACAACACCTGCAGCTAACTTTGAATTCAAAGCCACTACCCCTGAGTCAATTGCGCTTAGTAAAACACTTCGAAATCTTGGTTTTTCTTTCGTTGGTCCAACCACCATGTATGCGATGATGCAGTCAATTGGCATGGTGAATGACCACGCTCCTGGTTGCTATAGAAGAAATCAATTGGCGCGTTAGACTTGGACTGTGGCAAAGGTAACCCCCAAAAAGACTTCTAAGAATACGGATTCCCTAACACCCGCCTTGGAGCGACTCAGAAAACTACCTCTGAAAGTCAAGATCCTTTCCACTGGAGTAGTGCTTACTGCGGCGGTTATTTCAATAGCTCTAGTTTCAAGCTTTAGCGCTCAACCAATAATTCAATTAGCAGCCTCCCCTGGCGGCGGTGAATCCAGGTCAACCATGATGTCTGAAAGCTCAGACGACAAAATGATGATCATGCCCTTCACTACCTACTCATATGTAGCTGGTGCTGATCTATCTAGTGAGAAAGGCTCGGGGCAGGTATACAAGCTAGTAAGAACTGGCAACCCAGAATCCTTGTTAGCAAACCTTGCCCAAGTATTTGGCATTGAGGGAAGCGTAAAGAAGTATCCCGACTTCAGCGACGAGAACCCTGGTTACTTCTTCGGAGAATCGGAGGATCCTTGGGGCGCAGATAATCTGAATCCCCTGGTCTCGCTCTGGTGGAGCGGAACTGGTTCTTGGAACTATTACAACCCAGGAGATATAGGCGCTTCCTCTAGCTCTTGCGTAGAGACAGACCCTGACGGTGCTTGCCAGGAGTGGACCGAAATATTACCGACCCCTGAACTTCTTCCTACAAGAGCAGAAGCCATCTCGAAGGCATTAGAGATTTTTGGCGCGACAGGTCTTTCTATGACCGAATCTGATCTAAGGATTGATTACTCCGAATGGGGTGTCTACATCTCTGCGGCAATGAAAGTTGATGGGCAGCCAACGAGCATCGAGTGGTACATCGGCTGGTCTTCCACTGGGGAAATCAGCTTTGCCGGTGGGCACTCGGTGGTCGCCGAGGCAGTTGGAACCTTTGACACTATTTCGGCCGTTCAAGCGGTTGAACGATTGGATGATTGGCGCTGGTTCGGTTCTGCCGCCACTTCCTTCTACGACAAGTACCAAGGAGACTCGGCAGGGATTTCAGTTCGTAGTGAAGAAACAATCGAACCTGGGGTAACTGAACCGGAGGAACCAACCGAGCCAGAGATGATAACAATCACGATTATTAGTGCTGAGCGCGCCCTAGTTAGTATCTGGGATGCAGTAGGTGATGTCTGGCTGGTTCCGGGATTGATTATGGTGAATGACCAGGGTTGGTTGAGCTCTGTAATCTCGGTTGTGGATGGTGTTATCGCGCTACCGGAGCCTTCGATAGTTGAAATTGAACCACTTCCAGCCGATGACTCATCCGTAGGAAATTAGCAAAAGCTTTTTGCCCGAAACTTCCAGCTTTAGATTAGCTAGCTTCGCAACGGTCTTTAGATCTGCCACGGTTTTAGGCGCTTGAGCGATCATTAATGCGGACCTAAGAAACTGCCCCTTGGCTTGTTTATTGAAATGATTTAGCCTCGTGCGTTTACCTTTTTTATCCTCCAGCACTACGTCAAGGGTGTAACAAGTAAGGTTCTCTGGGACCGGAGCCAGCTCAGCGTATGAATTGGATCTCATGTCAATCACTATCTCTTTCGAAAGCTTCGGCCATACCGTCTCATGAGCTTCCTGCCATAGGTTTTTTAGGTTTAGCCCAGAAAGCTTTGACCCGGCTGAGAAGCGGTAGTTGAGGATTTGATCGCCGGCTGAGATCAGTCCAAAAAGCGAAGACTGGATAAACACAGTTTTGCTTGCCCTAGCTCTCATAGCCGAAGTGACGCCACCTGCTTTAAGCGCGTCATACAAGGTGCCGGTGTATCGATCCAGGGCAGGTAAACACTTGGGGTTTGTTAGATCGAGATTAACTTGAATCTCCCCCGATTGTTTTGGCCCTAGCTTTAGAGCCTTGGCAGCAAGACTGGGGGTTTTGCAGATGTCAAGCAGCGCCTGCTGAAGAACTTTGCGAGTTTTGTCTAATTCTTTGTGGCTTAGAACCTTGGCCATCTTTTTGCCACCAGGCTCCTTGGTTTCAGACGGTGGGAGCAAAAAGATCATTCCATAAGCCTAGACTTAGACCATGGTCAAACTTACAAAAATCTATACCCGCACAGGCGATGAAGGTCTTACTGGTCTAAGCGACTTTTCTAGAACTCGCAAAACAGATCCTCGAATCGAAGCATATGCCGACGTTGATGAGGCTAACTCTGCAATCGGTGTTGCTGTTGCGCTGGCCCATGGCGAGTTCGATGCCGAAACTTTAGCGCTGCTATCCCAGATTCAAAATGACCTATTCGATTTGGGTGCAGATCTTTCAAACCCACTAAACGAGCATTACGAGTATGAACCATTGCGCGTGGACGCGATTTGGATTGATGCTTTAGAAGAAGCCATCGACAAATACAACAAGCAGCTCGACAAGCTCGATAGCTTCATTCTCCCTGGGGGCTCTGGCCTAGCTGCTGGCCTTCACTTGGCAAGAACTGTTGTTCGTAGAGCAGAGCGCGCCACCTGGCATGCTATCGAAAAGTATGGAACCGATCCTGCAAAGAAGGGTCACAACAATGGTGGTGTGAGCGTTTTGGCTGCCAAGTACCTAAACCGTCTTAGCGATCTATTGTTTGTGCTTGCTCGGTTTGCCAACATCAAGCACGGTGGCGATGTGAAGTGGATTCCGGCCTCGAATAGACGCGAACGTCCTGCAAGCACTCGTCCAGAACAGGATTAGGCCAGCGAAGCATTTCTGGCAACAACAGTTACCACGTCATGCTCCACTGACAAGAATCCATCGTCTGCGGTAACAACAAGCACTTCACCCTCGGGTTTGGTGACTCTTACCTCACCGTTAGCCAAGATGGCCAGCATCGGTTCGTGACCAGGCATCAAACCGATTTCGCCTTCAACTGTCTTGGCTACCACCAATTTGGCTTCGCCAGACCAAACTGCCTTATCGGCAGCAACTAGCTCAACCCGCAGAGTTTTTTCAGACAAGGTTAGTTACCAGATTCCTTCTGAATCTTGGCCCACTGGCGCTCAACGTCTTCTAGACCACCGACGTTGAAGAACGCCTGCTCCGCAACGTTGTCGAAGTCACCGTTAGCAATCTTGGAGAATCCTTCGATGGTCTCCTTGAGTGGAACGGTTGATCCTGCAACACCGGTGAACTTGGTAGCCATGTAAGTGTTCTGAGACAAGAACTGCTGAATTCTTCTTGCTCTTGATACTGCGACCTTGTCTTCTTCGGAAAGCTCCTCAACACCCAAGATGGCGATGATTTCCTGAAGCTCCTTGTTCTTCTGAAGAATCTGCTTGACCCTAACGGCAGTCTCGTAGTGATCCTTCGAGATGTAACGAGGGTCCAGGATTCTTGATGTTGAAGAAAGTGGATCCACGGCTGGGTATAGACCCTTGGACGCAATTTCACGGCTTAGCTCGGTTGTTGCATCCAAGTGAGCAAAGGTGGTTGCTGGAGCTGGGTCGGTGTAGTCATCGGCAGGAACGTAAATTGCCTGCAGCGACGTAATCGAGTGCCCACGGGTTGAGGTGATTCGCTCCTGTAGTAGACCCATCTCATCTGCCAAGTTCGGCTGGTAACCCACGGCAGATGGCATACGACCTAGCAGAGTGGAAACCTCAGAACCTGCCTGAGTGAAGCGGAAGATGTTGTCGATAAACAGCAACACGTCCTGCTTCTGAACATCGCGGAAGTACTCCGCCATAGTCAAAGCAGACAAGGCAACACGCAAACGCGTGCCTGGTGGCTCATCCATCTGACCAAACACGAGGGCGGTCTTATCGATAACACCCGACTCGGTCATTTCGTCGATTAGGTCGTTACCTTCACGGGTACGCTCACCAACACCAGCGAATACGGACACACCGTCGTGGTCTTCTGCCACACGGTAGATCATTTCCTGAATCAATACGGTCTTACCAACACCGGCACCACCGAATAGACCAATCTTTCCACCCAATACGTAAGGGGTTAGAAGGTCAATAACCTTGATTCCGGTTTCGAACATCTGAGTCTTTGACTCAAGCTGGTCGAAAGCTGGCGGCTGACGGTGAATTGGCCAACGCTCGGTAACTTCAATCTTCTCGCCTGGCTTAGCGTTTAGAACTTCACCGGTCACGTTGAAAACGTGTCCCTTGGTGACATCTCCAACAGGAACAGAGATTGGCGCTCCGGTGTCGGACACTGTGCCTCCGCGAACCAAACCATCGGTTGGCTTCAAAGCAATGGCGCGAACTAGGTCATCACCTAGATGCTGAGCCACCTCAAGGGTTAGAGTCGTGGTTTCTCCCAACAGGTCAATCTCTGTTGTGAGGGCGTTGTAGATCTCAGGGATGGCATCGTGTGGGAACTCGATGTCAACCACCGGACCATTTACTCGAGCAATGCGCCCGGTGCCTGCCTGTGGGGTTGTCTTTGTCTCAGCCATTTCTTATCTTTCTCTTAGTCCTCATCGCCAACGGTGGCCAGTGCATCCGCACCACCGACGATTTCGGAAATCTGTTGCGTAATTTCTGATTGACGTGCCTGGTTGCTCAAACGGGTGTAGTTCAAAATCAGCTTCTCGGCGTTATCGGTTGCTGACTTCATTGCCTTCTGACGAGCAGCGTGCTCAGAAGCCGAAGACTGAAGCATTGCGTTGAAGATTCTGCTCTCGATGTAAACCGGTAGCAATGCATCAAGCACCTTGTTTACATCTGGCTCAAACTCGTAAAGCGGGAAGATCTCGCTCTTGGATGGCTCTTCAACACCCTCAACTACCTCAAGAGGAAGCAGGCGAACAACTTCTGGAACCTGGGAAATCATCGACACGAAGCGGTTGTAGACCATGTGAATCTCGTCTACTCCCCCATCTTTGGCATCAGTGTTGAAATCAGCCAACAGAGCATCAGCGATTGATTTCGCCGTTTCAAACTCAGGAAGGTCAGTGCCGCCAACCCACTGCTGGCGAGATAGCCTTCTGCGGAAATTAAAGTAGCTAACGGACTTTCTTCCAACCAGGTAGTAAACAACGTCTTTACCCTGGCTCTTCAAAAGAGTTACTAGCTGCTCAACTTCTTTTAGAACGTTCGAAGAAAACGCTCCAGCAAGACCACGGTCGGAGGTGAAGATAACTACCGCCGCGCGATCAATGGTCTCTGGCTCAGTAGTCAGCGGGTGATCAATGTTCGAGTACGTCGCTACCGCTGAAACCGCACGGGTAACCGCTCTTGAGTAAGGAGTGGAGGCAGCAACGCGCTGTTGCGCCTTGTAGATACGGGAAGCCGAAATAAGCTCCATGGCGCGAGTAATCTTCTTTGTAGTCTGTGCCGACTTAATCTTCTGTCGGTAGACCCTTAGCTGCGCTCCCATATCTCTCCTTTCCTAATCTCGAATTGGCAACTGCGCTTTAGCGCTTTTGCTTGACGATTTTTTCCTGGTTTACTTCTTCTTCTTCCAAAGCGTTCACAGCTTCGTTACCCAAAGAAGAAAGTGGAACACCCTGGCCGGTTTGGAAGCCCTTCTTGAACTTGTCAATGGCAGCATCGAGCTCGCGGATGGTGTCATCCTCGAGGTTCTTGGTTTCACGGATGGTCTCGATTACCTTGCTGTTGCGCTTTAGGTAGTCCAAGAACTCCGACTCGAAGCGAAGCACGTCTTCAACAGGAACCTCATCCAACTTGCCTGAGGTTCCAGCCCAAATAGAAACTGTCTGGTCCTCAACTGGGTAAGGAGAGTACTGTGGCTGCTTTAGAAGCTCCATCAAGCGTGCTCCGCGAGCTAGCTGCTGACGAGATGCCGCATCCAAGTCGGATGCGAACATCGCGAAGGCCTCTAGCGAGCGGTACTGAGCAAGCTCAAGCTTTAGTGTTCCAGAAACCTTCTTGATTCCCTTCACCTGAGCAGCTCCACCCACTCGAGAAACCGAGATACCAACATCGATGGCTGGACGCTGGTTAGCGTTGAACAGATCCGACTGCAAGAAGATCTGACCGTCGGTGATCGAGATCACGTTGGTTGGAATATACGCTGAGACGTCGTTGGCCTTGGTCTCGATGATTGGAAGTCCAGTCATCGATCCAGCACCCAATTCGTCGTTGAGCTTGGCACATCTTTCTAGCAAGCGAGAGTGTAGGTAGAACACGTCTCCCGGGTAAGCCTCGCGGCCTGGTGGACGACGAAGCAAAAGGGAAACCGCTCGGTAAGCTTCTGCCTGCTTTGATAGATCATCAAAGATGATCAGCACGTGCTTGCCGCCATACATCCAGTGCTGTCCAATAGCGCTGCCTGTATAAGGCGCTAGGTACTTGAAACCAGCTGGGTCAGATGCTGGGGACGCAACGATGGTTGTATATTCCAGTGCACCCGCTTCTTCCAAAGCTGCCTTGATACCGGCGATGGTGGAACCTTTTTGACCAATGGCTACATAAATGCAACGAACCTGCTTGGTTGGGTCTCCGGTTGCCCAGTTGGCCTTTTGGTTAATGATCGTGTCAATCGCAATTGCGGTCTTACCGGTCTGGCGGTCACCAATGATTAGCTGACGCTGTCCGCGACCGATTGGAATCATGGCGTCGATGGCCTTGATTCCAGTTTGTAGTGGCTCGTGAACTGACTTTCTGGCCATAACGCCAGGAGCCTGAAGCTCAAGGGCACGACGTGCCTCTGCCTTTATCTCGCCTAAACCATCAATTGGGTTACCCAGTGGGTCAACTACTCGACCTAGGAAAGCATCTCCAACTGGAACAGAGAGAACCTCGCCGGTGCGCTGAACTTCCATACCCTCTTCGATACCCTCAAAGTTTCCAAGGATAACGGTTCCGATCTCACGCTCGTCAAGGTTTAGAGCAAGACCTAGAGTTCCATCAGCAAACTTTAGAAGCTCGTTAGCCATCGCGGAGGGAAGTCCTTCAACGTGAGCGATACCGTCACCGGCATCGATTACGTGTCCGACCTCGTTGCGCGAAGCCTTGTCGCTCTCGTAGGAGTTCACGAAACCCTTCAGGGCATCGCGAATCTCATCTGGGCTGATTTTTAGATCTGCCATTTGCTTCCTCTACTTCTGGGGCGAACCCCGGTTAGATGCTGGCTTAAGCCAGCATCATCTTTGCTTGCTTGAGACGGTTAGCCACGCTACCGTCAATAACTTCTCCAGCTATTTGAACCTTGATGCCACCGAGAATTGCTGGGTCTATCTCGATGTTGAGACGTAGATCATTTCCGTAATCTCTGGAAAGTGACTTCTCAAGTTGAGCTTGCTGCGAATCACTCAAGGCTTGAGCCACAGTAACTGTTGCCACCAAGCGCTCCGCGTAAGCGGCAAGTAACTTGCCAAACTGCTCCAAGACAACTGAAATGCGAACCTTGGCTGAGCCAATTACCGCAAAGCGAATCAGCAAGCTAGCTTCCTTACCAAACTTGCCTGAGATCAGTTGGTTTACCATGGTCAGTTTTTGCTCATCGCTTGCCTGCCTTGAAGCCAAAGCAATCTGTAGCTGCTGGTCTGAGTCGACAACCTTGCGGAATTCGAACAACTCAGCTTCCAAAGCTTCAAGGGATTTTGATCTGGCAGCAATGGCAGCAACCGAATGCACGGCTAGCTGCTCCATGGCGCTAACAAGATCAGAACCCTTGGACCAACGCAGTGCGACAATCTTTCCAGCCAAATCAACTGCCTTGGCCGAAACCGATGCTCCAAACACTGCGCTCAGGGCATTTTTCTTGCCCGAAATCTCAGCGGAAGGGTCCGAGAGAATGTTGCGCAGTTGTTTGGATCCAGACATAGCTGAACTGATCACGAAAATCTCTTCCGCGAATCTAAGGTCAGCGTCCACTAGAAGCGGGGTAAGGATCTCCTTAGCCGCTTTTAGTGCTTGCCTGGTTGAGCTCGACATGATGCTTACTTGCCTGCCTTTTCGGAGTTTTCTAGATCTTTCAAGAAATCGTCAACAACCTTGGAGGCAGTTGCGCTGTCTTTCAAGCTCTGGCTAACAACCTTGGATGCCAAATCGATTGCCATTGATCCCACTTCGGAGCGCAAGCTAATCAGGGCAGCTTGACGCTCTGCCTCGATTTGGGCCTTGGCGGTTTCAGTGATTCTGGCCGCCTCGGCTTGAGCTTGCTCTTTCAACTCGGCCAGAATCGCAGCGCCTTCGGCACGCGCTTCTTCGCGAATTGCGCTGGCTTCAGCGCGAGTGTTCTCCTGAGCTTTCGATAGTTCGTCGGTTTTTGCAGCAGCCTCGGATTGAGCCTTCTCTGCGGCAGCCAAACGTCCCTCGATAGCTTCAGTTCTTTCATTGAGTACCTTCTTGAAGCTAGGAAGAACCCTTAGCCAGAAGAAGGTAAGCATGATGGCAAAAACGACCGAAGACCAAAGAATGTCGTAGTCGGCGGGCAGAAGAGGATTCTTAGTTTCTTCTTCCGCCGCTAAGACGATAATCCTTGAAATCATGGTTTAGTCCTTAACTTTTGCTTAAGCGAAGATGAATGGAGTTGCAAGACCAATAAGCGCTAGCGCTTCGGTAAATGCAATACCCAGCCACATTGTGACCTGTAGTTTTGACGCTAGTTCTGGCTGGCGTGCGGTTGCTTCGATGGTCTTAGATACAACTAGACCTACACCGATACCTGGGCCAATCGCTGCGAGGCCGTAGCCAACTACTGCAATGTTGCCGGATAGTTCGGCGATGTTTGTGATGTCCACTTGTTTTTCCCTTCCGTGGTTTATCCCTGACGGTTGTCAGATCCTTTAGTGCTCATCCGCCAGTGCCAACTGAATGTAAACAGTTGTTAGCAGGGTGAACACATAAGCCTGTAAGAAACTCACCAAGATCTCAAAAAGAGTAAAGGCGAATCCAAATATGAAAGTTCCTACCCCGAACAAGCCAAACAGGCCATCGGCGTAGAAGACAAAGAACTGGGTAGCGCTGAAGCAAAGCACCAGCAAAAGGTGCCCTGCGAGCATGTTCATGGTTAGTCGAAGTGCCAAGGTGACTGGGCGAAGAATGAAGGTTGAAAGGATCTCAATTGGAACAACCATCACATACAAAGCTGGTGGAACACCCGCCGGAGCCACCGCACTCTTGAAGTATCCAATGCCGTGCTTTTTGACACCCGCATAGATAAAGGTCACATATGCAGCTACCGCTAGCACGATCGGGTAACCAATTAGTGCGTTGGAAGAAATGTTGAGACCTGGGATGATTCCGGTGATGTTTAGACCTAAGACCGTGAAGAAAACGGTGGTGAGAAGAGGTAAGAACCTGTCGCCGTCAACTTTTCCGAGCTGACCGTGGGCGATGCTGGTTCTAACAAAGTTTAGGGAAATCTCACCCATGAGCTGGAATTTGGTTGGAACAAATACCTGGTTTTTTGTCGCCTTGTCGAACTGTCTAATCCAAAGAGAAAATAGGACGATTAGAAGCAAAACAACCAAGAGACGAACCAAAATGATGCGGTTTATCGCAAATGGAGTGCCCTCGAATAACAAAATCTCAGGGTAGAACTCCATGATGGAGGGTCCCTTGTAATTGCCCGAGTCGTCGGTGACCGCAGCCTTGATTACTAGGCTCAGAGCGTTATCTAGCAGGGTGGTCTCCTGTTTCGGGGTGAACGAAGTCACGGCGATTTACAGTGTCTCAGTGTCCAACACCAAGCCATTTATCAAAATTCTAGCAAGAAAAAAACTAGCCCTCGACCACGGGAATACGGGCTGAGAGCACGGCAATAGTGTCAATTGCCAGCGATCCAAGGATGGCTGCGACCAGGGTAAAAAACAGCACCGGGCCATTTATGAATTCGGCCCTGGCCAAGAAGCCAACCACAAACGCAAAGCCAATTAGCTTCACCAGCCAGCCTCCCATCACCGCCCCAAAGAACCCGGCCAGAGATAGCCTTCTGCCAATCAAGACGCTAGCTAAGGTAAGGCTGGTAAAAACAAGCGCCAGCGATGCTCCAATAAGCGCACTTGGCACACCCTTCTCGGAATCAACAAAGTATCCAACTACTGAGCCCACCGTTGCAATCAAGCCGATCAAAAGTGAACCCTGAGCCAAGACCTTTATGAATAGTTGATCTGCCGAGGAAGTAGTTGTCATTTGGATGCTCTCTTTCTAACGGCGTTTAGTGCCGGTTGTCTAAGGGCGTTTAGCACCGGCCAAACGGTATAAATAGTGACTGGGATTGCGGCCAGGACAGCAATCAATAGCGCAAGCTCTGTCGGAATGAACATCAGCGATAAACCACCAAAAGAGATGATGGCCGTCCAAAAATAAAAGACCAGGACGGAGCCCACATGGCCGTGACCCAAATCCTGAAGCTTGTGGTGGATGTGACTCTTGTCTGCCCTGAAAGGTGACTTTCCCGCTCTGACTCTTCGAATAACCGCCAGAAGCAAATCAAGCAGCGGAAGCAACAAAATTGCAAGCGGTAGGACAATTGGCAAGAAAGCTGGAGCTAACACCCGACTGGATACCGCAGCAGGGTCAATCTGCCCCGTGACCGCCAACGCGGCTGTTGCCATCAATAGACCAAGCAGCATCGATCCGCTATCGCCCATAAAAATCTTGGCTTTGTGCCAATTGAATGGAAGAAACCCTAATGCCATTCCCACCACGATTGCTGAGATTAGTGAGGCCAAGTTGAAGTAGTTCGTTGGTGAAGTTTGCTGCGTAACTAGATAGGTATAAAGGAAAAAAGCGCTGGTTCCAATAAGCACTACCCCGGCAACGAGACCATCTAGCCCATCGATAAAGTTCACGGCATTCATGATCAAAACGATCAAAAAGATAGTAATAATCATCGAGACCGCATAGCTACCAATAACCAGTCCCCCGATTGGCAAAGAAACAATCTGGACTCCCTGCCAAGCAAGGATTCCAGCTGCCAACACCTGCCCTGCAAGCTTTATCGTCCAGTCCAGATCAAAGAAATCATCCAAAACTCCGACGATTACAATCACTGTTGCGGCAGAAACAATTGCAAGTATTCTTTGTGGTTCGCTGAAAACAGAGTCAAACCAATTAAGTGATCCTGCGACCAGTAAAGCGGCAAACATTCCCGCAAGCATTGCCAAGCCGCCAATGCGAGGTGTCGGAGTGGTGTGAGTGTCTCGATCTCTAATTTCTGGCATCACCAGATGCTTACGACTCATCCGGATTGTGAAATAGGTTCCCGAGAAGGTAACGATTGCCGCTATGGCAATAATGAACAAATAAGTTCTCACTTGCTAAGCCTCAAGATGCTCCCCGAGAACTAGTTTTAGCTTGTCAATGCTAAGAGCCCCTCTTCTAACAATCCGAGCCTTGCCGGTTGTTTTAAGCTCCCCGGAATCGTCAACCACATCAACAAGGTCAGTCATGTCCAAGATGGTGGACGCCTCGCCCTTCGGGCTAGAACCGCCATCCAAATAAACTTTCACCTTTGAGCCAAGGTAGCCTTCGGCTTGCTGACAAGTTATCGCAGCCGGCTCGCCAGTTAGATTCGCACTAGAAACAGCCAACGGACCAGTTTCTTGGAGAAGTGCAAGAGCAATCTTGTGATCTGGCATTCGAAGTGCGACGGTGCCTTTGGTTTCACCCAGGTCCCAAGTAAGAGAAGGTTGTGCCTTCAAAATCATGGTCAGTGCACCGGGCCAGAAAGTTTCTGCAAGCTTGTGAGCTAGAGCTGGAATGTCTTGAGCCAGTCCATCGAGTGCTGAGGCGTTTCCGATAAGAACAGGTGGCGGTGATTGTCTGTCGCGACCTTTGGCTGCCAGTAGTTTCTGGACACCTTCATGGGAAAAGGCATCGCAAGCCAAACCGTAAACGGTGTCGGTTGGAACAACGACTAAATCTTTGTGACCGATTGCAACTTTGGCCAATCGCATTCCAGTTAGAAGGTCAGTATCTAGGGAACAGTCGTAGATTCGCTCCATGGTGACCTCCTTCTTGAGCCTTACTAGGCGTTTTTTGCTGAAATCATTCGCTCTTTGCCTGCTAGGTCAGCTCTGGCTTCAATTTCCAACCAGCTCCCAGCCAATAATAGTTTACCGATGGCACTTGACTGGCTGTCTGCATGCTCTAACACCAGCAAACCGCCCGATTTCAATAACTTCTTGGCGCGAATTGAAATCTGTCGTATTACGTCTAGTCCATCAACCCCGCCATACAAAGACATGCTCGGTTCGTGAAGCTGGACTTCTAGGTCAATAGGGATTGCATCGTTTGGAATGTATGGAGGGTTTGAAATTACCAAATCGACCTGTCCGTCTAACTCAGTGAGTGAATCTTGTAGATCTTCGTTTCGTAAGTTACCTTCGGAAAGACCATACGTTGCTGTGTTTTGCAGCAAGTAGTCAAAAGCTTCCTCTGATTTTTCAACAGCAAAAACTTCTGATTCCACTACTTCAGTTGCCAAGCTGATTGCAATCGCACCACTTCCAGAGCAAAGATCAACAATTACAGGGCTCTGCAGATTTGCGATTTTCTCCATCGCAAAGCCAACCACCTGCTCGGTTTCTGGACGCGGAGTGAAGACCCCGGGCCCCACTTTGAGCTCTAGGTGTCTAAAGGGCGCGGTGCCTGTGATGTGCTGCAGCGGCTGCCTGGCAACACGTCTAGCAAGTGCCAACTGAAAGTGTTCCATTGAGTCTTGAGGAAAATTTTGGTTTGTTGCTGTCATTATCGCGAGCTCAGAACGTGAAATACCAAGGCAGAAACAAGCAATGAGTTCTGCATCAACTGTTGCTGAAATTACTCCAGCTTCTTTGAGCTTGCTGGAAGATTCGGATAGAAGTTCCGAAACTAACAATTACTTATCGCCTAGCGCTGCCAGCCTGGCTTCTTCGTCGGTTTGGATTGCCGACCGCACAACAGGTTCCAACGCGCCATCCATAACTTGATCAAGGTTGTATGACTTGTAGCCGGTTCTGTGATCGGCAATTCGGTTTTCCGGAAAATTGTAAGTTCTAATTCGCTCGGAGCGATCAACAGTTCTGACCTGAGATTTCCTGGCCGCAGACTGTTCGGCGTCGATTGCCTCTTGCTGTGCAGCTAGGATTCTGGCTCGCAAAACTCGCATTGCGGCTTCACGGTTTTGTAGCTGAGACTTTTCGTTCTGCATCGAAACAACGATTCCAGTTGGAATGTGAGTGATTCGAACAGCAGAGTCAGTGGTGTTAACCGATTGTCCACCAGGACCTGAAGATCGGAAGACATCCACTCGTATTTCGTTCTGGCTGATCTCGACTTCTTCGGGCTCATCAACTTCTGGGAATACTAGAACTCCAGCTGCCGAGGTGTGAATTCTGCCCTGAGTTTCAGTAACCGGAACGCGCTGCACTCGGTGCACGCCACCTTCGTATTTCAGGTGTGCCCAGACTCCCTCAGCAGGATCGTTGGAATTTCCCTTGATCGCGATCTGAACATCTTTGTAGCCGCCAAGGTCTGACTCGGTCTTGTCCAAAATCTCTGTCTTCCAACCCTTGGCGTTGGAGTACTGGATGTACATGCGAAGCAGATCTGCTGCAAACAAAGCGGATTCCGCTCCACCTTCACCGGCTTTGATTTCCATAATCACATCGCGACCATCGTCTGGATCGCGTGGAATAAGCAGTCTTCGAAGCTTCTCGTTAGCCTCGGTGACCTTTGCCTCAATGGCAGGTAGCTCTGCAGCGAAAGCTTCGTCTTCCTTGGCTAGGTCTTTGGTGGCAACCAAATCCTCAGTTAGTGAAATCACTTGGTTGTAGGCGCTAACAATCGCGCTTACTACCGCGTAACGACGGTTGAGTTTTTTCGCCAAGGCAGGATTCTGATGCACAGACGCATCTGATAACTGTTCCTGCAGCGAGGCATGCTCAGCCAGCAGGGGCTGGACTGAATCGAGCATTATTCTCCGTCAGAACCTGTTGGAACTGGCATGGACTTTTGAACCTGCATTAGGAATTCAACGTTGCTCGAAGTTTCCTTCAGTCTGTTCAAAACAAGCTCAAGCGCCTGCTGCTGCTCTAGACCGGCAAGGGCACGACGAAGCTTCCAAATGATCTTGGTTTCGTCTGGGTTCATCAGCATCTCTTCGCGTCTAGTTCCAGAAGCATTTAGATCTACCGCAGGGAAGATTCGCTTGTCGGCAAGTGCACGAGATAGGCGAAGCTCCATATTTCCAGTTCCCTTGAACTCTTCGAAGATAACCTCGTCCATCTTGGATCCGGTTTCAACAAGTGCTGTTGCAAGGATGGTTAGCGATCCGCCATCTTCAATGTTTCTGGCAGCACCAAAGAAGCGCTTCGGTGGGTAAAGTGCTGACGAGTCAACACCACCGGAAAGAATTCGACCAGATGCTGGAGCACTTAGGTTGTAAGCGCGACCCAAACGTGTAATTGAGTCAAGCAAAACTACAACATCGTGACCTAGCTCAACCAGTCTCTTGGCACGCTCGATAGCAAGCTCGGCAACAGTGGTGTGATCTTCCGCAGGGCGGTCGAAGGTTGAGGCAATAACCTCACCTTTAACTGTGCGCTGCATGTCAGTAACTTCTTCCGGTCTTTCATCAACCAAAACAACCATTAGGTGAACCTCTGGGTTGTTGGTTGCAATCGCGTTAGCGATGGCCTGAAGTACGAGTGTCTTTCCAGCCTTTGGAGGAGAAACAATCAGTCCACGCTGACCCTTACCAATTGGGGCAACAAGGTCAATGATTCGAGTCGAAAGCTTGTTGGCTTCGGTCTCAAGACGCAGTCTGGTCTGAGGATAAAGCGGTGTTAGCTTTCCGAATTCAACTCGGTCTGCTGAAGCAGCCTGGTCCAGACCGTTGACGGAGTCAACGCGAACTAGGGCATTGAACTTCTGACGACCCTGGCCTTCGCCTTCGCGAGGCTGGCGAATCGCTCCAACAACAGCGTCACCTTTACGAAGTCCATACTTCTTGACTTGACCCAAAGACACGTAAACGTCGTTTGGACCTGGAAGGTAACCACTGGTTCTAACAAATGCGTAGTTATCCAAAACATCTAGAATTCCAGCAACGCTGATTAGCACGTCATCTGGGGAGATCTCTGGTTCTGCCTCTTCGCGGTCGTTGTTACCTCCGCGCCTTCCGCGATCACGATCACGGTAGCGGTTGCGGTTTCTGGAGTTGCGGCCACCACCACGACGGTCGTCGTCGAAGTCGCGGTTTCTTCTGCGCTCACCAGATTCGGAACTTGATTCTTGGCTTGGGGTATCGCTCGAGGCGGAAGAGTCCTTAGTGGATCTTGACTCGCCTGAGTCTTGGTTGCCATCGGCTGGCTTGTCTGCCTTCGCCTTGGACTTTCTTGGGGAACTGTCTACATCGGGAGCTGAAGCCTCAGCTACTGCTCGACGAGATTTGCGTTCCGGTTTAGCTGTTTGGATTTCATCCATTTATTGATTGCTCTTTCTTGAGTGATTAGGTAATCGGTTGCTAACTCGATTTACCTCAAACGCGATTTGATTGCGTTTTATTGCAGTATTTTCTGCGGGGATTTCACCTAGCGATTTACCCTAAGAGGGTCCAATTACTTCTGGTGTATTGATATGGTAGCACCTTTATTGTCAACAGCCAACAACAGCGGAAGCCATTGTGGATGGGTCTTTTCGGCTAATTCCTTAGCCCGCAGTCTCTGGGCCGGGTCACTAGCAAGCACCAAGACCGAGGGTCCGGCTCCCGAAACAACCGCGGCGTGGCCCTCAGCGCGTAAAGTCCTGATCAGGGCTTCAGTTTCTGGCATCGCGGTGGCTCGGTATTTTTGGTGCAGTCTGTCTTCGGTTGCTGCAAAAAGAAGCTCTGGCGATTGAACCATGGCAGCAACCAGCAATGCTGAGCGCGAAACATTGAAAACAGCATCGGCATGCGGAACTGACTCTGGCTGTAGGGACCTAGCCAATGCGGTGGACATCTTTGTGGAAGAAACCAAAACCAAAGGTGAGACACCACGGTGAACTGAGAGCTTCTTGGTGTGTGGTCCGTTCTCGTCTTCCCAAGCGATACTCAATCCACCAAAAAGAGCTGGTGCGACGTTGTCTGGATGATTCTCAAACTCTGTTGCGATATCCAGCATGGTCTTATCGCTGATGGTTGCGATCCCATCCAATAGACCCTTGGCTGCCATGATTCCAGAAACAACCGCAGCTCCGGATGATCCCATTCCGCGGCCGTGAGGGATGCGGTTTGTTGCCTTGAGGGCCAAACCTGGCGCGGGTTGGCCAGCGCGCTTGAATGTCTCCAGGATCGCACGAACTACCAGGTGCGAGGCATCAAGTGGAACTTGGCCTTCGCCTTCACCGTGGACCTCAATTGAAATGGTTCCAGGCTTTGTGGCGGTAACTTCCAAATCGTCATAAAAAGCAAGGGCGATGCCAAGGGTGTCAAAACCTGGACCCAGGTTGGCCGAGGTGGTTGGCACCCGAACCGATACTGTTCTTCCTTCTAAATTAGTCATTTTCAAGCCAACCCCAACCGCTCCGCCACTTCAGCAGCATTGGCTGATACAGCTTCTGGAGAGATTTCGTTTCCGGCTTCGTCCTTAAGAGCCCACATCGGATCTTTTAGACCGTGCCCGGTGACGGTTACAACAATCAGTGCGCCAGCAAAACTTTCTCCCTGTTGGGAGGCTTTGTAGATACCAGCTGCACCGGTAGCCGAAGATGGTTCGACAAAGACACCTGCTTCTTGCGATAGGAATCTGTGCATCCACAAAATCTCAGCATCTGAAACTGCGCCAAACTTACCCATCGAACACTCCATCGCACTCTGGGCAAGATCCCAAGACGCAGGATTTCCAATCCGGATTGCGGTTGCAATTGTGTCCGGGTTCTTGACCGGTCCACCATGAACAAAAGGAGCAGAACCTTCGGCCTGGTAGCCATACATCTTTGGAACAACCTTGATGCGGCCCTCGTTGAAATCTTCCAGATAACCCTTGAAGTAAGCAGAGTAGTTACCCGCGTTGCCAACTGGTAACACGTGGTAATCAGGTGCTCTACCCAGTGAGTCAAAAACCTCAAAGGCTCCAGTTTTTTGACCTTCAATGCGATCTGGGTTTACTGAGTTGACCAAATGAACCGGATAGTTATCCGATAGGTCTCGAGCCAAAGTTAGGCAGTCGTCAAAGTTTCCTTGCACCTGCAAAATCTTTGCTTTGTGTGCTACCGCCTGGCTTAGCTTTCCAAGAGAAATCTTGCCCTGCGGAACTAAAACGACGGAAGTGATTCCGGCCGCTGCCGCATAGGCTGCAGCGGAGGCGGAGGTGTTACCAGTTGATGCACATATAACCGCCTTAGCGCCTTCCCCGACGGCTTTGGAAACGGCCATGGTCATGCCTCGGTCCTTGAATGAACCGGTTGGGTTCATACCTTCATACTTCAAATACATCTGGTCGGCTCCAACTAGTTTCGCAAGAGAAGGTGCTTCAATAAGAGGCGTACCTCCTTCGCCAAGCGTGATAATCGGAGTGCTGCTATCGACATCTAGTCGATCGAAGTACTCCCGAATCACTCCGCGCCACTGGTGTGCCATTACAAGCCTTCCATTCGAATCACAGAAGCGACTTTTTGAACCGAATCGCTAGCCTTCAAGTCCTCAACAACAGCAGCGAGGGCTGCGTCACTGGCCAAGTGGGTTCCAATCTCCAGATAGGCAACGACGTTCTTTCCGGAAAGAACTGACTGCTCAACGGCTTCGATTGATACGCCGTGCTTGGAGAAAGTTGTGGCAATTTTTGCTAGCACGCCCGGCTGGTCAGAAACTTCGAGCTGGATCGAGTAACGAGTTTGAATTCTGCTGATTGGAAGTATCTCTAGATTTGCGTGAGTTGAGTTAGCAAGACCAGGGCCACCAGCCACGTGGCGCTTAGCTGCAGAAACTACATCTCCCAGAACCGCTGATGCAGTTTGAGTTCCACCGGCACCAGATCCGTAGAACATTAGACTTCCCGCTGCCTCTGCTTCAACGAAGACTGCGTTGTAAGCGCCATTAACTGCAGCCAAAGGGTGAGATCTTGGAACTAGCGCAGGATATACCCGAACGGATATTCCCTCGGGTCCCGATGAATCAGCTTCCAAAAATTCGCAAATTGCTAACAGTTTGATGACATAGCCATCTCGCTGAGCGGCTTTCATTTGAGCCACGGTTATTGAAGTGATTCCTTCTCTATAGACCTTGTCTAGAGGAACCTCGGTGTGGAAAGCGAGGGTAGCCAAAATGGCCGCCTTCTGAGCAGCGTCGAAACCTTCAACGTCTAATGAAGGGTCTGCTTCTAGATAGCCAAGCTCGGTAGCTTCAGCCATAGCCTCCTCCAAAGAGATACCGCTTTTGTCCATCCGGTCAAGAATGTAGTTTGTGGAACCGTTAACGATTCCCATAATGCGCTTTACGCGGTCACCGCCAAGAGATTCTCTAAGCGGGCGAATAATTGGAATAGCTCCGGCAACTGCTGCCTCGAAGTAAAGCTGTGCGCCAACTTGCTCAGCAACGTTGAATAATTCAGTTCCATGAGTAGCCAACAAGGATTTGTTGGCTGTCACAACATCAGCACCAGAATTAAGTGCACGCAAAATGTATTCCTTAGCTGGCTCTATGCCACCCATTACTTCAATAACGATGTCGGCACCTAGAATCAAACTCTCAACATCGGTGGTCAATAGTTCTTTTGGAAATCCCTCACGCTTGGTTGTTAGGTCGCGAACCGCAACTCCAACGAGCTCGAGCTCGGCTCCAACGCGAGACTTCAGCTCCTGCTTCTGCTCTAGCAATAGCCTTGCGACCTCAGCACCGACTGATCCGGCACCGAGTAAGGCAACGCGTAGGGGGCGGTATTCGCTCAATGTGTATTCCTAACCAACTACAAAACTACCCTGTCTACAGGGTTTGATACCCGGGGTCTCTAGAAAGCATGTCCGATTCGGTCTCGGCATTCATCAAAACTTTTACTTTTCCTTCTAGAACAGCAACCATTGCGGGCCTAGGTAGATAGTTGTAATTACTTGCTAGCGAGTGACAATAGGCACCGGTTGCCGCAACCGCCAGCAAATCGTCAGGGCTTATGTCTGAAGGAAGGTAGCAATCCTTGACCACAATGTCTCCACTTTCGCAGTGCTTTCCAACCACTCGAGAAACCACCGGTGCTGCAGCGGAAGACCGAGAAACTAGCAGTGCGCTGTAATCGGCGCTGTAAAGACTAGGTCTTGGGTTATCGCTCATACCGCCATCGATGCTGACGTACTTTCTTGACTGCTTGGAGTCATCACTGGAAATCTGAACATCTTTGATGGTTCCCACGGTATAAATAGTCACTCCCGCTGGACCTGAGATGACTCTCCCCGGTTCAAAGCAAAGAACCGGTACCTCAATACCAAGTTCCCTGCACTGCTTTTCAACTTCGGAGCAAATCTCGGATGCAAAAAATGAAATCTCAGGCGCTTGGTCTGCAGCTGTGTAATTGATTCCAAAGCCGCCACCAAGATTTAGCTCAGGAACGCTTCCAGTTTCAAGCAATAGCTTATGAAGCGGCATCAGTCGCTTGACGGACTCTATGAAACCCTCGACGCTAAAGATCTGCGAGCCGATGTGCGAGTGCAGCCCAAGAAAGTTCAAGTGCGAATGAGATCGGATCTTGGCTACCAGTTCCGGTACATCAGCAATTGCAATTCCAAACTTTTGGTCTTCTCTCGAGGTAGCTAGATACTCGTGAGTGAACGCGTGAACGCCCGAGTTAACTCGGATACGCACGTTCTGGATCTTGTTTTGAGCACTCGCAATCGATGCGATTCTTTCAATCTCGATCTCAGAGTCGATTACGATTGCCCCGACTCCAGCGGTGACAGCCTTATTAATCTCGGGCACAGATTTGTTGTTTCCGTGCAAACCAATCCGAGCAGGTTCAATCCCCCCGGCAAGCGCAAGCGCGAGTTCACCGGCGGAGCAAACGTCCATGTTTAATCCATTTGCCGCAACCCACTTGACAACCTCGGTAGTCGATAGTGATTTGCTAGCGTAATAAACCTTTGCGCTTGTTTGAATCTTGGAGGCTGCGGAATCAAAAGCTTGCTTTACAACTTGAGCACGAGAGATAAAATCTGCTTGGTCAATAACCATCAGTGGTGACCCGTACTTGGCAACCAGCTGAGCTACCGATACTCCCCCAACTTGAATCTCTCCGGAAGCGTCTCTTGCAAAGCTCGCCGGCCAGATGTTCTTACTGATTTCATTCACATCTTTTGGAAGGGATAGCCAACTGGGTACCAATTCAGATGCAGTTTTCTCCATGGTTACATCCTCTCTGGGGCAGAAACACCCAGCAGTCCGAGGCCATTGCGCAAAACTACTCCCGCAGCGTCATTGAGCCAGAGCCTGGTGCGATGAATTGGCTCCACTGGATTGCCTGATTGAGGGATGACGCGACAGTTGTCATACCAGCGGTGGTAGCTGCCGGCTACCTCTTCGATGTATCTAGCGATACGGTGCGGTTCTCTAAACTGTGCAGCCTGAGCTGCAAGTCTTGGAAATTCGCTTAGCTTTGAAAGTAATTCTGTTTCTGTGGCGTGATCAAGCAAGCCTGGCTCAAACATAGAGTGATCAACTTGCACGCTCTTTGCGTTGACCGAAACCTGCTGCGTTCTGGCATGGGCATACTGAACGTAGAAAACCGGGTTGTCATTGGTCTTTTTTGAAAGCTGTGCTAGATCAATATCCAACTGCGAGTTAGAAGATGATCTTGCGAGCGCATACCTCGCCGCGTCCACCCCAACTGCTTCAACTAGGTCTTCCATGGTCACAACTGTTCCAGCCCGCTTTGACATCCGCACCGGTTCGCCATCGAGCATCAAATTCACCATTTGACCTATAAGAATCTCAAGATTCACACCTGGCTCGTCACCAAACGCTGAACACATCGCCATCATGCGCTGAACATAACCGTGGTGGTCAGCTCCAAGCATGATGATGCAGCGATCAAAACCACGCTCGCGCTTATCTAGGTAATAAGCCAAGTCACCTGCGATGTATGCGGCGTTACCATCAGATTTGATGATTACACGATCGCGATCGTCACCAAACTCCGTCGAACGTAACCAGACCGCACCGTCTTGATCAAAAACGTGGCCCAGTTCACGCAATCTCTTGATGGCCTTAGCTACCGCATCGGATTCGTGAAGTGAGTTCTCATGGAAGTAGACATCAAAATCAACACCGAATTCATGCAGTGATTGCTTGATTTGCTCAAACATTAGCTCAACGCCTACCGCGCGAAACTCTTCCTGAGCTTGATCATCGGGTAAAGACAGAATGTCTTTACCGCTTTTGGCAATTACTTGATTGGCTATTTCTTCTATATAGTCTCCGCCATAGCCATCTTCTGGGGCTGGCAGTTTCTTGGCACGAGCGATTAGAGATCTTGCGAAGCGATCAATCTGCTCACCGTGATCATTGAAGTAATACTCGCGAGTGACATCTGCACCTTGAAACTCAAGCAACCGAGCGAGTGAATCTCCGGCGGCTGCCCACCTGGTTCCACCCATGTGGATCGGTCCGGTGGGATTTGCCGAGACGAACTCGAGATTCATCTTTAGACCCTTTAGAGTCGCTCCCTCACCGTAGCTGGCGCCTGCTTCAACGATGGTTTTTGCCAGCGCCCCTGCACTTGCCAGATTCAGGCTGATGTTTATAAAGCCAGGACCTGCAATCTCGACTTTGGATACTTCTTCTAGGGCCTGGATCTCGGGGGCTAATAGCTCAGCCAAAGCCCTTGGGGCTAACCCAAATACTGGGGCAAGCTGCATGGCTGCGTTGGTGGCCCAATCGCCGTGCTCCCTGTTTCTTGGCCTTTCGACAACTATCTCCGCAGGCAGTTGGGCACTAGGAAGTGTGCCAGCAGACTGCATCTTTTCCAAGATGCGGCCAATGGCTGCAGCTAGTTCTGCTGGATTCAAGATTTGCCTCGCACGGGATAGATAAAAAATTCAGAACAATCAGCAAGAATTTATTGCTTCAATAACGTAAATCTTACCGAGAAAGCCCCGTTTGAGGCCACGCTGTTAGGCTGGAAACGCATTGCCCCCATAGCTCAGGGGATAGAGCACCGCCCTCCGGAGGCGGGAGCGTAGGTTCGAATCCTACTGGGGGCGCAAATAGCTTGCTAGCTGTGACAGCGCCATGGAGCGGTGACTAATCGAGTTTTTAACTTCCGGCTCAAGCTCTGCAGATGAAACTTCAAAGCCTTCTGGAATGAAGATCGGATCGTAACCGAACCCGTTAGTGCCGCTAGCCGAAGCTTTGATGTGACCTGGCAGCACTCCCGTGAAGCTAACCTCTCCTGATTCGCCAACTAAGGAAATGGTGCAGACAAAACTTGCAGCCCTGTTTCCTGCTGGCACGTCTCGAAGCTGCGCCAACACGAGATTACGGTTTTTCTCGTCGTCTTTTTGCCCAGACCACCTAGCCGAGAAAATTCCAGGAGAACCGCCCATGATTTCGATTGCTAGTCCAGAGTCGTCGGCAATCGAAGTCATGCCGGTGTGCAAAAATGCCGCTCTGGCCTTAATCAGCGAGTTTTCAAGAAAGGAACTGCCATCTTCAACCGGCTCTGGTCCCTCATAACCTAGAAGCTCTAAACCTGGAACCAGCGGTTCCAAAATGGCGGCAACTTCTTTTACTTTGTGAGCGTTATGGGTTGCTAGAACCAGCTTCAAAGCTATGACCTTGCTGTTCTAAGAACTTCTTGCTGCATGGCGGTTAGCTCCTTGGTGCCCTTTAGGGCTAGATCTAACAGAGCGTCTAGTTCGGTCCTATCGAACGGGGCCTTTTCGGCAGTTCCCTGAACTTCGACGAACTTCCCAGAGCCAGTGACAACAACGTTCATGTCAGTTTCTGCTCGAACGTCCTCGGTGTAAGCAAGGTCCAAAAATGGAACAGCGTCAACAATTCCAACGGAGATGGCAGCAATGCTGTCAGAAATTGGTTGCTTCTTTGTCGAGATAAAGCTTTTCTCCTTACCCCACTCGATTGCATCCACCAGTGCGATGTAGGCACCTGTGATTGCGGCAGTTCTAGTTCCACCATCGGCTTGCAAAACATCACAGTCGATAACAATGGTGTTTTCTCCAAGGTCTGAGAAATTGACAACGCTTCTTAGTGCGCGACCAATGAGTCTTGAAATCTCATGAGTGCGGCCACCCATTTTGCCCTTGACTGATTCGCGGTCTGATCGATCGTGAGTGGCTCGCGGCAACATTGAATACTCGGCCGTTACCCAACCTTCTCCCTTGCCAACTTTCCAGCGTGGAACTCCAGGAGTGAAAGACGCGGTGCACAAAACTCTAGTTTCACCAAAGCTTATGAGCGCGGAACCTTCAGCGTGCGAAGACCAACCTCGCTCAACGGTGACTTTTCTAAGCTCGTCTGGTGCGCGACCATCAATTCGTTTCAACTACTGTTCCTATCTTTAGAGTTTCTGAACCTTGGAAACTTCTGGACCAAGGAATCTTTTGGCTAGCTTCTCAAATGCTGCAACGTCACCGGTAGCTCTAAACGACAAAGTTGGTGGAGTTTTATCAGTTCTGAGCAAATCGTTTTCCATTAGGACCTTGTAAACATCCTTGGCGGTTTCTTCAGCAGAGGAAACCAAAGTCACTTGATCTCCCATCACAAAAGATAGCGCTCCAGTTAGCAGTGGATAGTGAGTGCAGCCCAAAACTAGGGTGTCGATACCGCTTTCTTTCAGCGGCATCAAATAACTCTTGGCAGCAGCAATAATCTCTGGCCCTGAGGTTACCCCGGCCTCGACATACTCAACAAAACTTGGGCAGGCAACACTTTGCAGTTTAATGTCAACAGCGGCTGCAAACGCGTCGTCGTACGCCTTGGAATTGATCGTTGCTGTAGTTCCAATCACGCCAACTTTGCCATTCGAGGTCAAAGCAACCGCTCTTCTAACAGCTGGCTGGATCACCTCAACTACCGGAATCGATTTGCCCTTGGTGTATCGCTCTCTGGCATCGCGCAAAACTGCAGCAGAGGCAGAGTTACATGCGATAACCAAAACCTTTACGCCCTCGTCAACTAACTTGTCCATTACCGCAAGGGCTAGTTCGCGAACTTCTGAAAGTGGTCTTGGTCCGTAAGGAGCGTTTGCTGTGTCGCCAACGTATATAACTGACTCGTTTGGCAGCTGATCGATTATCGCTCTGGCAACAGTTAGCCCACCCAAGCCGGAGTCAAAAACTCCAATTGGCGCGTTTTGTAGGGTGGTGGTCACGGTCTTCAGTCTATAACTTGGGGCAATTGCTATCAGGGCTAGGCTTAACCCGTGCTTACTTCCAGTGCATTACTAACTGACCGCTACGAGCTCACCATGCTCCAGGCGGCACTTCGCTCCGGCAAGGCTAATCGTCACGGAATTTTTGAAGTGTTTGCTCGCAGCTTGGCTGGTGGCAGAAGATTCGGAGTCTTTGCAGGTAGCGGAAGACTGCTGGATCTAATTCAAGATTTTCGCTTTGGAACTGAAGAAATTGAGTGGCTCGTTACTAACAAGGTCGTTGATGATGCCACCGCAACCTGGCTTGCAAACTACAAGTTTTCTGGAAACATCTGGGGATATGCCGAAGGTGAGATCTATTTCCCCTACTCGCCAGTGTTGGCAGTAGAGGGAACCTTTGCCGAAGCGGTAGTTCTAGAAACATTGATTTTGTCAGTTTTGAACTACGACTCCGCAGTTGCCAGCGCAGCTTCAAGAATGGTTACCGCAGCCCAGTCCAGGCCGGTATCTGAGATGGGCTCTAGAAGAACTGGAGAAAACTCCGCCGTTGCTGCTGCAAGAGCTGCTTACATTGCCGGCTTCAGCGCAACATCAAATCTTGAAGCGGGTAGAAGTTTTGGTATCCCCACTATGGGAACTGCCTCGCATGCATTTACCCTGCTGCACGATAGCGAACAGCAAGCCTTTGAAGCTCAGCTGGAAGCATTCGGTACCGACACCACTTTTCTTGTCGACACTTACAACATCGAGTCTGGAATCAAAAATGCCATCAGCGTGGCTGGTCCAAAACTGGGCGGTGTGAGAATTGACTCTGGAGATCTTCCAATAGAGGTAGCGAAAGCCCGGTTACTGCTAGATCAACTTGGGGCCACCGAGACAAAGATAACCGTCACTAATGATTTGAATGAGTACGCAATAGCTTCACTAGCTTCTGCACCGGTAGATAGCTACGGAGTTGGAACCTCGGTGGTAACTGGCTCCGGGGTTGCGGCAGCTGGCTTTGTTTACAAAATGGTGGCCTACCAAAACGAATCCGGTGACTGGCATACGGTTTCCAAACGGTCTGCCAAAAAATCGAACCTGGGTGGAAGAAAGTTTGCCATTCGTCGGCACTCAGAAGACTCGATTGCAATAGCCGAAGTTATTGGAACTGGAACAACTCCTGAACAAAAACGCGGTGAGCGCAATTTGCTAGTTCAGTTGGTAACTAACGGAGTGCCGGAAAGTAAATACCAAGGCTCAGCTGGAGTTGAGCTGGCACGCTCGCATCACTCAAAAGCAAAGTCGCATCTTCCCGCCAGCGCACTTCGCCTAACTAAAGGCGAGCCTGCAATTCAGACTTTGTTTGTCTAGTCCTTACCCTCATCGCCTGGCTTTAGTTTGGAATGAATTTCCTTGCACTTGGGGCAAATAGGAAAGCTTTGGGGATCACGACCTGGAACCCAAACTTTGCCGCAGAGGGCAACAACCGGGGTTCCCATAACCGCGGACTCAACGATTTTTTCTTTCTTTACGTAATGAGAAAATCTCTCGTGATCGCCAGGCTCGAAAAGCTTTGGCTCTAATAAAGTGTCAGTTCCGTAACCTGAATCAGGATTGGTTTGTTCGCTCATGATCACTCTTTTCTAGAACGGGTAAATCTAGCTACAGCACAACATCGAATGTTAGCCGTTCACCGTCTCGCAAAATCTCGATTTTTACTTCAGTGCCCGCTTTTTCCTGTCTCACTGCCGAAGTAAGCTCACTCGCGCTACTGATGCTCTTGCCATTTAGTTTCACGACTATGTCATCGGGTCTAATACCAATGCCCTCAGCTGCTCCCCCGGGGGTTACCTCAATAACCAGTGCTCCAACAGGAAATGCGGAACCGTTTTCTGAAGACATCGCGTCCCCGATGAGCACGCCTAGCACTCCGTGGGTTGACTCACCGGTTTCAATGATGTCCTTGGCAATTCTGTCGGCAACATTCGAAGGGATAGCAAAACCAACACCAATGCTGCCGCCTTCCGCTGCACCGCTAGCTCTAGCAATTGCAACGTTGACGCCAATAAGTTCGCCTCGGGTGTTTACCAAAGCACCGCCCGAGTTTCCGGGGTTGATGGCAGCGTCGGTTTGGATAACTCCAAGACTTACTGGAGGAACCGAACTACCTGACCAAAACTCCAAGCCAGTCTCATTTGGGTCCTCTGAGGAAGCAACTTGAATGGTTCGGTTAAGTGCTGAAACAATACCCCTAGTTACAGTGGCCTCGAGTCCAAGTGGTGCACCGATGGCAACCACCTGGTCTCCAACGTTGATTTTGGAAGAATCAGCAAACACCATTGGCATCAAGGGCTTGGTAGTTTCGACTTTTATCACAGCAAGATCGTTGGTTGGATCAGTACCTATAAGCCGCGCTGAATACACCTCACGCAGATTGGTGCGAACCGACAGTTCAACATTGGCTGTACTGCCGCCAATTGTTACCACGTGGGCGTTAGTAAGAATGTAACCATCGCTAGTTAGCACCACTCCAGAGCCATTACCGCCTGATCCAGAACCAGAAACTCTGATGGTCACTACCGACGGAGAAGCAGCCGAGGAAGCAGCGGTGACCCAGTTAACGTCCTCAAGATTGTTGACAACAATGGCCGGTGGCCTTGTCAGGTAGTTCTGAGCTAGCACTCCTGCTCCCGCGCCAATTGAAGCACCCATCAAAACACCCAAAAGTATCGCGGAGGTGGCTGTGAAGAACGTCAGCCTTTTCTCTTTGGATTTTTTCTGCTTAAGTTTCTTAGGCGTGAGTGAAACCGGAGGATCAAAAAGAAACTGGCTGTTGTAACTGTTTTTTCTACCGAGACCGTTTGGGTCTTGCGGTTGAATGCTCATGTTGGAGGCCTTTCGTCTTGCCTTAATCATGGCAAACAAGTCTGAGGTTACGCAGGGAATTAGCTGGGGCTTTACCTACCTACAAGACTATGACAGATGGCGAAAAACAATAGCCGGCTAGGGCAAGCAGCCCCAGCTTTTCGGGTTGGCGCTGCACTCCCCTCCCACCAGTAAGAGCTTGGGAGGAACCGCTGGAATCTTGACTGAAACGTCCAAGTCCAGAACATTACTTAACACTGAGATTTGGCCAGCCACCGCTTGCCATGCCGTTTCACCAACTACTCGGTAACTCACGAAATAGTTAGCGATTGCCCACGCTTGATACTTTCCGGTTTGTTCGAAGCTTCGCTTTACCTCCACCCCCTGAATGCGAGTTCCATCGCTGAATTGCCAACCTAACCCAGCCGGTGAGAACTGAACCTCAGCCTGGCGACCAAGAACGACTTGCGACCCATAGTGAAGCGAAGGGTTTGCGCCAAATGTAAATGTCTCGCCCGCGGGTAGTTGCGACGCCGGATAGACAGATGCCTTGAGTGGATTTGGCGAGAAGGAAACGGCAGCGCTAGCGAAGCTGGAGGCTGCAGGAGTAAAACTCACTGGTGGTGGCGAAGCTGGCTTGGAAGCGGATGCTGGGCTTGGATTGCAAACGGACTTGACCCAGCGCTCTGCAGCATCTGGAGACTTTGGCATTTGCTTGCGCTGGGCAGCAGTTGGACAAACTGGTTTCGCTACTGGCTTGATCGTTATTCCGCTAGCAGGTTTCGGTGTGGTTGGAGTAGTTACCGTTGGGGTGGTTGTTTGAACCCCCACACAAACTGTCACCGAACCCGAATGCATGGCAGATCCGTGGGAAACACCAGAAATTCCAGACCCGCCAGTGGAGCAAGCCATTGCAACTGGGGCTTCAACAAACACTAGGGCTGAGGTAATAAGCAAACTAGAAAACGTAACTGCGAGTTTGGAAGTGATCAACATACGCAAAACCATAAGTAAATTCATTTTTTAGTGCAGAACTTATGCACAACAAAAAAACCCCACCCGATTGGGTGGGGTTTTTCTAATTGGTTGCGGGGGCAGGATTTGAACCTACGACCTCCGGGTTATGAGCCCGGCGAGCTACCGAACTGCTCCACCCCGCGGCGAAGTTTCAATCTACCACTTTTGAACACATGCTGCCAGTGCACTATGGCGTTGCTGACAGCGCTGCCTCAATTGCTTTCCGAAGCTTTTCTTCAGCTGCGCCAAATGCGGTCCAGTCACCGGCTGCCATCGCGGCATCCTTTTCCTGGATAGCTTCAAGAGCGTCCTGCAAAGCGGTAGCTAAAGCATCCGAACCAGTGGCCGGAGCTTCTGGATCGGTTGGCTCAGCATCTGGATCTGCAGGGTCGACTGGATCTGTCTCATCTGGAATTCCAGAAGATCCAAACAGAACCGTTAGCGCTTGATCAAGAGTGTCTTCGAAGGCGATTTGATCACCGAAGGCAACCAATATCTTTTGCAATAGCGGGTAGCTGGTTTCACCAGTGGACTGGATGTAAACCGGCTGCACGTAAAGCAATCCACCACCAACTGGCAGAGTCAGCAGGTTTCCGTTTAGAACTCGGGTTGATCCCTGTCTCAAAATGTTCAGCAGCTGAGAAACCTTGGAGTCGGCACTGAAGTTGTTTTGCACCTGACCAGGTCCTGGAACAATAGTGCTCTTTGGAAGAGTCAGAAGCCTTAGCGTTCCGTAGTCTGCGGACTTCTTTCCAGCCGTGGTTCCAGCATCAGAATTTGCCACGAAGTAACCAGTTAGCACGTTCCTCGAAGCCTCACCTGTGGAGCGAGGAATGAATGTTGAATACAGTGAGAAATCAGGTGCGTCAGTACCTGGCACCTGCATCGTCAAATAGTAAGGAGGCTGCAGTGTTCCAACACCTGATCCACCAACTGGATCATTAGGTGTCATCCAAGCATCCTGCTGCGAGTAGAAAGCTCCAGCATCTTCAACGTGGTAGCTACCCAAGATTGAACGCTGAACCTTGAATAAATCAGCTGGGTAACGAACGTGTGAAAGTAGCTCGCCGGACATTTCACTCATGGGCTGAATAATGCCAGGGAAAACTTTCTTCCAGGTCTGCAGGATCGGATCTTTTTCGTCCCATTCATACAGGGTCACTTTTCCGTCGTAGGCATTGACTGTGGCCTTCACGGAGTTTCTGATGTAGTTGGCTTCACCGCGAAGCAGCACACTCGGTGAGTTAGCGTCAGCAATTGCCTGGTCTAATTTCTCAGACCTGGAGTATGGGTAGTTATTAGAAGTTGTGTATGCGTCAACAATCCACAGAACTTGACCGTCGATAATTGCTGGATACGGATCTGAGTCCAGTTCCAGAAATGGTGCAACAGCGGCAACGCGCTCACGCGGGTTGCGGTTGTAAAGAATCTGAGACTCAGCGTTGATGGCATCAGATAACAGAATCTGTTCGCTCTGGAATTTCAGAGCGTAGGCAAGGCGTGGAATGATTCCAGAAATCATTGGACCACCAGAACCTGAGAAGGTGTTGTAAGTCTGGTCGTTCTCACCGTCGCCAGCTGGGAAGTCCAGTTCGAGTGGTTCGGCACCAGCTGGTGCGCCAACTATTGAGTAAATTGGAGAGCTTTCTCCAAAGTAAACCCGCGGCTCGTAATCTCCCAATTCTCCAACCGATGGAATACCGGATTGCATGAATACTGGCTTTCCATCTGGGGTCCGCTGGTTTCCGTAAGCGGCAACAACACCAAAGCCATGGGTGTAAACAACCACGTTGTTGTACCAAGACTGCGAGTCTCCAAGACCAGCCTGGTTTAGTTCACGAACGGCAATAACGGTGTCTTGTACTTTGCCATCAATCTCGTAGCGACCAACATCTAGCTGGTTTGGGAAGTTGTAGTACTGACGGAACTGCTCGAGCTGCCTAAACGAGGAGCTAACAAGAGCCGGGTCCAAGATTCGAATCGATGCGGTGGTTTCAGCATCCTCGCGAAGCGCACCCGGCTCTGCGTCAACCACTGCGTTGTATTCGACACGTTCCACCGTGTCTATACCAAAGGCCTTAGAAGTGGCATCGAGGTTTCTTTGAATATAAGGAGACTCTAAAACTCGCTCGTTTGGAATTACCTGGAAAGTCTGTACTGCCCAAGGAAATAACCCCCCAAGAATCAAGGAGCTAACAACCATCAAACCGGTTGCAACTACCGGCAGGCGCCATTTGCCAACAAAAGCCGCAACCAAGAACAACAAGGCAACTACGACTGAGATAAGGGCCAAAATCTGTAATCCAGGAATCGTAGCGTAGACATCCGAATAGCTTGCTCCAGTAAACAGTCCTGAAGAGCTAGTCAACGTGCTGTACTGATCCAACCAAAGCGATGCCCCTTGAGTAAGAAGGTACAAAAACGCAGTTACTCCAATTTGAATTCGAGCAGCCCGTGAAACTAAAGTTTCGCGACCGTTAAATTTAATGCTTCCGTAAATGATGTGAACGCCAGCCGCAAGCAAAAGCGCAATCAAGAATGCGGCGGATAGGAATCCAACTAGGCCGACATAAAACGGTAGCTCAAAGATGTAAAAGGAAATGTCCAAGCCAAACTGTGGGTCGGTTTCACCAAAAGGAGTTCGGTTCAAGTAGCTCAGCACAATTCCCCAGTTCGGCGCTACGGCCAAACCGGCCAAAGCTCCAAGAGCTAGTGGAACACCAATCATTACCGCTTTTCTCAATTGGTCAATTAGTTGGCGATACTGCTCGAAAGGAGATCTCTCGTCAGCAAACTTTAGGTAAACCGGTCTAAACCTGAAAGCTAGCCAAAGCCCCAATCCGGTTACTAGCGTGAACGCCAAAGCGGAAGCAGTAAAGAGCAAAATTTGAGAAAATATCTGGGTTGTCAGCACGCTCAAGAAACCAAGGTGTTCAAACCACAACACGTCGGTGTATAAACCAGCAACGCTTAGCAAGATGGCACCAATAACAACAACTATTCCAATAGCGATTGTCGACGGGGATATCCTCGGTCTTGGAATGCCTTGGTTAGCAGCTTGGGTCATGATTCTCCTGTTTTTCTAGTTCGTGCAACTTGGTAAAGATTCCACTTGCTCATCGGCCGAAAGCTTTTCTAAAGCGTCGAGTGCTTGCTGTAGTGTCTCTATTTTAACTACCCTCAGGCCATCTGGGACATTTCCGACAATTTCCTTGCAATTAGCCGCTGGAGCCAAAAACACCGTGGCTCCGGAGCGTGAAGCCCCATAGAGCTTCTGCACCACGCCACCAATTGGGCCAACCTCGCCAGATTGGGTAATGGTGCCAGTTCCCGCAACGTGCAGGCCACCTGTTAGATCCCCTGGAGTGAGTCGGTCAATAATCCCAAGAGCAAACATCATGCCCCCGGATGGGCCACCAACATCCCCCAGCTGGAGATTTACCTCGATAGGAAAGTCATATTTGTATCCCACCAAAATTCCGAGTCTAAAGTTTCCCTCAGCGTCCTCGACTGGAGACACTTCCTTTGTGACTTCCCGCCCGTTCCTATCCACGACAACTGACAGCGGTGCCTCTTCGTCCCAACTGGTGACTATTTCTTTTAGCTGTTCGATGTCTGTGATCGGCTCAGCGTTGATCGATAATACAAAATCGCCTGCGACTAGCTTTCCGCTTGCTGCCGCGTCTGCCACCACCTCGGCGATGTATACCTGCCTCGGTGTTTCGTAGCCCAGGTAATTCAGCGCCGCGGCAATAGCATCTTGCTGGGACACTTCCATCATCGCGCTGGATTCGGATCTAATTTCTTCAGTAGTGCGATCATCTGGGTAGAGAAGCTCAACCGGTACCACGGCCTGAGATTCATCAAGCCACGCAAGTCCAATTTCAATCCAGCTTGGGGTGTTCTCCGGCCTTCCAACGATGCTTACCGTCAGCACCTCTAGCGTTCCTTCGGACTCGTAGCTTTGAGCACCAGAAATTTGAATCACTGGCTCATTATCAACCTCACCCAAAACGTCGTAGGTCGGGCCAGCCCTTTCGATTAGGTAAGGCGTTGGCAGTAGGGCCAAGACTAGAAAACCCGCGGCAAAGGTGACAAAGGTAAAGAAGGTGATTGCGCTCTTGGCGCGTTCGCTAGATTTTGAACTAGTTTTGCGTCGCTGGAAAAAAGTCATGCCCGCCTTGATTTGTAAGCCTGATAAGTAGCCTAAGTGAGCCCACTAGCCAACCTGCCCCAAAATTCCACGCTCTCGGCGAACACTCAGTTACGAAAGCAATTGTTCAGGCAGATTAGGCAATGAGAGGAAGTAGCCTTGAATTAGAGCGAAGAGGTAGTCAAGTGAACGATAACCGGCAAGAGCCCGAAGACTTTGAGGCCATGCTGCGCAAGTTCCTATCCGGTCAACCACTAGATCCTGAGCAACTGGCCAAAGCCGCAGGATTACCCATTGACCCGAAGGCACTACAGGAAATGCTGACTCAGATTAGCGCCGCCATTACTCCGGGCGGTCAAACAGAAGGTGTGAACTGGAATCTAGTTCAAACCCAGGCCAGAAAAATCTCTGCAAAAAACACCGTTGCCGTTCCAGAGTCAGTTGGCCGATCAATCAATACTTCGACCGCAACTGGAAATCTATGGCTCGATGAAGCAACAGATTTAGGTCCAATCTCTATAGAACCAAAACTTCTTTCAAGGGAACTTTGGGTAGCAGACTCAATTGGGCTCTTCAAAGATCTTGCAACCCCGGTAGCAGAGCGCATGGCGATAGCACTAACCGAGAACTTCCAAGAAAATCTGCCCGAGGAATTTGCCGGCATGCTCTCGCAAGCAAGCGGCATCATGAAATCTGCCGGGTCAGTTATGTTTGCGATGCAGCTAGGTGAAGCGCTAGGAAAGCTATCGGAAGAGGTGCTAAGCGGAGGAGATATCGGCTTGCCAATCTTCCAAGAAGCAAGACCTGCCTTCGTTGCCCAAAACCTCGCGAACTTTGTAAACTCCCTCGAAGAAGAAGCTGATCAGGTTTATATATACCTTGCGGTTCGCGAGCTTGCCCACTCCAGGCTCTTCAAGCACAGCAAGTGGCTACGTGGATACATCGTGAACCTCATTACTTCCTACGCCAGTGAAATCACAATCGATAACACCAAAATTGTTGAGCTCTCAGAAGGATTTGACCCTTCCGAAATAGGCAACATTCAAAAAGCTCTGGAATCCGGTGCTCTGATTGCTCCAAGGACCGATTCACAAACCAGAGCACTGGAGCGCATTGAAACAGTGCTTGCACTAATCGAAGGTTGGGTTGACTGTGTTACCCAAGCTGCCACTAAGCGACTTCCAAGATCATTAGCTATTGCCGAGACCATGAGACGAAAGCGTGCCTCAATTGGTCCAGCCGAGCGAACTTTCTTGACACTGATTGGATTAGAGCTGCGGCCAAGAAAGATCCGCGAGGCATCCTCGATGTGGCAGCAGGTAACCGATGCGGTTGGTCTAGAAAAAAGAGATGCGATTTGGTCGCATCCAGATCTGCTTCCTACCGAGCAAGACATCAAAGATCCTGCCAAATTGATTGAACGTGCCTTGAAGCAAAGCCCAGATGACGAAATTGATGCGGCGCTTAGGGACTTACTGGGCTAAACCCGATTGCAACAAGGCAATAAACCTCGAAGCTGAGCGCTCTCTACCCTTATCTTGATTCACAAATGACAGTCTCAGTTGAGCCTTGGCTCTGGTAATCCCGACATAAAGAAGTCTCTTCTCTTCTTGAATTGCGGCGTCGGTCTTCGCGTAGGTAATAGGTAAGTAACCCTCGTTTAGGCCAATTATGAAAACCATTGGCCACTCCAATCCCTTTGCGGCGTGAATGGTGGACAACGTTACTGCTTCCTGGGTTGGCTCATGTTGAGAGTGGGCACGATCGGCTAGCTCGAGAGCAAACTCTTTGATGCCTGATCCCTCAGGTAGTTCATCGACCATGGATAACAAAGCATTCAGCGCTTCCCACTTACTGGCAACAGCGCCTTGCTGCGTTGGTCTTTGCTGTTGCCAACCAAGAGATCTAACAATGTCACTCACGGCATGATCTAGTGGTTTACCAGAAGGTGAAAGTGCTTCAGCTCGAATCAGCTGCACCGCGGTTCGTATTTCCGGTCTAGCAAAAAACCGCTCGCCTCCTCTTAGTTGGTAGGCAATACCTAAATCATCAAGAGCACGCTCTAACTCTTCAGACTGACTGTTGATTCGATACAAAACCGCGATGTCGCTTCTTGGAACACCAGCTTGTATCGCTTCGTTGATGGCTTTGGCGACTTCTTTGGCTTGGGCGATTGTGGAATCAAAGCTATCGATTGTTGGGGCTGTGCCAGCACCTCCTGCTGCTTCCAGATCGCCGCCTAGTGCCGAACCACTGGTTAGTCGATTAGCAAAGGCAACAATTTGTTTACTCGATCGATAATTGGTGATCAGATCCACCACGGTGGCTCCAGGGAATCGATCTGGGAAGCTGCGCAGAAATTCACTGCTGGCACCAGTAAACGAATAAATAGTCTGGTTCGGGTCTCCAACAACACAAAGCTCAGCATGAGAGCCAAGCCACTGATCCAACAGGGCGTGCTGCAAAGGAGAAATGTCTTGATATTCATCTACTGTGAAAAAGCGATATTGGCTTTGAACGTGAGACAGGGCTCTAGGTTCGGCTTTTAGTAGCCCCAGGGTCAAAATCAAAACGTCTTCCCAATCAAGACGCTGCATCCGAATCTTCTCTTGTTCGTAACCTTGCTGAATTTCAAGATTCTTCGCAAAGCTAAGCCCTGCTACCTGAGCCCTGGAATCAGCCAGCAGCGCATACTCTTCCATCGAAAGCATCGAATACTTTCGCCACTCAATCTCACTCGCGAGATCTCTAAGGGCTGCTTGATCCAAATTGATGGACATGGCTTTGGCAACTTGACCAATCAGCTTGGCTTTGGAGTCAAGAATTGAAGGTGCTGGTACTCCTACTAGCTGTGGCCAAAAGTATTCCAACTGAGCAAGTGCAGCGGCGTGAAAAGTCCTTACCGAAACTGCTCCCACACCGAGCTGGCGAAGTCTTGCTCGTAACTCCCCCGCTGCGCGATTTGTGTAGGTAAGTGCGAGCACGCGATTGGCAGCAAAGTGTCCCGTGGCAATTCCATAGGCAATCCGGTGCGTGATTGTTCTAGTTTTTCCTGTTCCGGCACCGGCCAAGATAACTGTTGGTCCAACTAGAGATTGAGCAGCAACTTTTTGATTCGGATCTAGCCCTTCTAGAACTTGCTCCGCGCTACTGTTGGCCATTTTTTGCTTCTTCAGCCGCTGAATCAATTGGGGAACCGTACCAAAGCTCAATTAGAGATCTAGAGATAGTTGAATCACTTGGTAGTAAAAGTGATTTCGCCTCCGCCGCTATTTCCGCTTTGGAGAACCAACGCAGTTTCACGATTTCTTCGCCATCGGGTAAGAACTCAATGCTTGAGTCCGCTTTGGCGCTAAAGCCCAGCATTAGTGACTGCGGAAACGGCCAGCTCTGTGAATACAGATACTGGATGTCAAATACCTCCAGTCCACACTCCTCTTTCATTTCTCGAACTACGGCAGCTTCTAAAGATTCCCCTGCCTCAACAAAGCCAGCAAGAACAGACCACCGATTGTGCTCCCAGGTGCCTTGAGAGCCAAGCAGAATTCGATCCTGCTGATCGGTGATGGCAACAATGATTGCTGGATCGGTTCGCGGAAAGATTTCATTATTGTCTTTGAAGCAGCGTCTGGCCCAGCCACCCTGTTCAATAACTGTCGGTGTCCCACACTTAGGACAGTGAGCATTGTTCTCGTGCCAGTTATATAGCGCCAAAGCTTGGGTGAACAAGCCAACATCTCTATCTGATAGCTCCGCGCCGATCCTTCGAATACTGACCCATTTCGAACCATCTGATTTAATCTGATTGGCGGAGTTCTCGTTAACAATTGCCAGAACAATTGCAGCCCCCTTGGCTTCATGCGAAGTTGCCGATGTGGTTTTTCCCAGGTAGACCCGGAGGTTCGCTGTGGGAACTTGATCTACTGCCATGAGATTCAGTTTTGGTGTTTCAGAGTTTGCTCTTAGAAGAACCTTGCCGGCATGCATTGCAAGTACGCGGGTAGTCGAAAGACTCCAGAGCTCATCAAATAGCTCGGGTTTTGACCTAGATAAGTAGTCTCTATCGAGCTCCCAGCGAGCAAGGGGTGGGAGTTTGGTTTCGGTCACTTTATCCTCGCGTGGCGATACTGAATAGATTGGGCAATGTTGTCTAACCTAAATTTATGGCTAGATCACCCTTGATTTTAGCGGCACTGGCTAAAGACGCAGTTCCGCAGTTTGACTTCGCACAGGTAAAGCACTTGGACGCTGGACAATCAGGTGCTTTTGATGCAGCCCTACTAACCGCCAAGAGCGGCGAACACTTCGTGGTTCGGATGGCAAACAGCCCAACCGCTGGCACAGAACTCGAAGCTGAGATTAGAGCCCTAAAGTGCTTTTCGTCTCTAGTGCGACTAAATCTTCCTTTTCAAATTGGACAACTGGTCGGTGACACCAAGGACTCTGATGGTGAGCGTGCCCTGGTTTTTGACTTTGTATATGGAAATTCAATTGAGCTATCTCGGGTAGATCCAGTTTCTGGATTGACAGCCAGCATCGCCTTTGCGATTGCTGCGATTCACAACCTGCCACATGAACTTGTGCAAAAATCTGGATTCCCAGAACTCGACCCACAGCAAAACCTCAAATACCGCATCATGGAATTGGACCGAGCTGCCCAAACAGGAAAGGTCCCACCAATTCTGTTGCAGCGTTGGGAAACTGCTCTGGAAGATTCCAGCATGTTCCGCTACCAGCCAACCGTGGTGCACGGTGCAATCAACGGTCACAGCGTTCTAGAACTTGATGGCAAAGTATCCGGAGTTCTGCACTGGAGCGGACTTAGAATTTCAGACCCAGCCGAAGACCTTGCCTGGGTATTGGGTGGAGCAACCACTGAGCTTGCCAAGAGCGTGATCGCTCGATACTTCGAAGCTAGACCCGTGGCCGATGTAAACCTATGGTCACGAGCGCTTTTGTATAGCGAACTAGAACTTGCCAGATGGTTACTGCACGGTTACTCGCAGGGCAGCCAAGAGATAATCGAAGACGCTGTGGGAATGCTTTTGGTTCTAACCGAAGAGGTCGAATCAGGAAAAGCCGAACGGATTGCCGCTGCCCCACTAGCTACTGAAATTGCTCAACAACGCCGTGCCGAACAAGCAACTTCGAACCCCGTCAAAAACGACGAACTGTTCTAGGTAAATAGCTTTTCCCAGAGCTTCATAAGCTCTGCTGGCTCCGGAACAACCTCAGGTCTTAGCTCCGTGTTGTCACCAACAAAATAAAAACAAACATCAATTTGGTCAACCGGCACATTTCGAAGCCTCGAGTAAGCAAACCGATAAAGGGCCAACTGCAAGATCATTTCCTGCTCTTGCTCCTTAGATTCTGGAGGCGAGCCTGTTTTCCAGTCCACGATTTCATAGCGGGTCCCTAGTTTGAAGACCGCATCTAGCTTGCAAACAAAAGTGTTTACTCCTTGGGTCAAGTTGATTTCTAACTCAATTTCCGAATCCTTGAGGTTTGCAAATCTAGAGTTTTTGAAAATCTCTGCCAGTTCGCTAACCGCGGTCGAGCTTGTCTGGTCAATCTCGGCTACCAAAAAGTCTTCAACCCAAGAGTGAAACTGCGTTCCGATTCGAGTTGCGCGATAGGGCTTTGACGGGGTGGGTCTCAGGTACTTGGCAGCAATAGCGTCAACATCCTTGACGAACTCTTTGAACCTGGATGCTGGTATTCGAACCGGAAGATCCACAACCGATAAACGTGCAATTCGATCGTCTTGTTCTTTCAGTAATAAGTCAATTTCTTCTTGCACGCTACTTGATTTTGAATCAATTGCTGAATTGGCTAACTGCCTTGTTGCCTGCTGAACTTTCTCCGCCGCTTGTTTCAAAACACTTGCGTGCTTCTCACCCACGGGATCAAGTGGCCAGCTGGACGTTTTTGGTTCCAGGTCAAGAGGGTTTGCTTGGCTGTTAATTTCCGGAAACTCAAAACCTTTACCGGCTAACTGCTCTAGAAAGCGTGAGGGTTTTCTAGATCCCGTGTTACCTGGTTTCCAATAGGAACCGGTGAGGAGAAGGGCTTGCTGGGTTCGCGTTATTGCAACATAAATGAGTCGATACTCCTCGCGAAGTTGGTGCTCTTTGTTGTCTGCGCGGAACTGGTCCTTGGCTACTTTGATATCATTCTGTGTTCTAGTTGCCGCATAGTCAAAAACCGGCAATGACCTGGCGTCTCCTCGAAGCGGATACGGCAACTCTGCTCCAGAAAGCCAACCGGAAATTGATCGCGGTTTGCTTGGAAAATCGTCCTCAACAAGATTTGGAACAGCAACGTAATCCCACTCCAAACCTTTAGCTGCGTGGATCGTCAGCACTTGCACTACCCCTGCTGCCGGGTTGGACTTTGGTAGTTCAAATCTTTCTCTCTTTGCGGCATAGTCCAGCCAGTTCAAAAACGCCCCAAGTTGTGAGGCTGCGCTGGCTTGGCCAAAGCCCGCAACTGTTTCATAGAAGGACTCGAGCTGGGCCATCGGGTTTTTTAGCTTTGGGTTGGCTCGAAGCTCAATATCTAACCAAAGCTCTTCGGCAACAACCCGAACAAAGTCAGCCAAAGGTAGTGACGTTGCCGACCGAAGGTTTCTGAACAAGGTAGCCGCGTCACGCAAGCGCCTGAGCGATTCTGGGGAAAACTCAGACAAAAGCTCAAGGCTCTCGCTCGTTACCTCGTCGAGAGCTTCAACAATCGTGAGCTCTTGTCGGAAAACACCTTCTTGTCGTGGGCCAGATAGCTTTCTTCCAATAACAAAGAGTCGATCTATGTCCTTTGCCCCGATGCGCCATCTTGCCCCGGTAAGTAACCTGATTAGCTCGCTTCCAGCATCTACCCGTTGAATTACCTTCAAAGCAGATACCAGATCAACAATTTCAGGAAGTTCCAATAATCCACCGAGTCCAACTACCTCTACTTCAATGCCGTTGGATTGCAGCGTCTCGACAAATAGGGCCATAGCGGAGCGCTTGCGCATCAACACCGCACAGCTTGAACCTTTGGCTAGCTCTGGCTTGAACCACTCTGCAATTGCTTGGGCTTCTTGCTCGATGGTTTCTAAAAAGCGAACCTGCACTTCACCGTCGGGTGCATCAGGCATGGCCTCAAGTTTTACAGGAAGCACTCGCTTCTCCAAAAGCTTTGGAGTTTCAAAACTTGCCTGCTTGGCAAGTGGCGCGGAGATCTCATTAGCTTTTTCCAAAACTTGAATCGGGTTACGCCAGCTAGTTCTAAGGCTAAAGTTCTTGGCAGTTCCAAAATCAATACCGAACTCGTCAAGGTTTGATGCGCTTGCGCCGCGCCAGCCATAAATTGACTGGTTCGGATCCCCCACCGCGAACACCGATCGTTTTGCAAACAGGGTTGCTAGCAACCTGGTTTGTAGCACCGAGGTGTCTTGGTATTCATCGAGCATTACCTGGCTAAAGCTCTCGCGAAGACTGGTTGCAGCATCTGGAAACTCGGTAACTGCCCGAAGAGCAAGTGCCACCTGGTCGGAGTAATCAACCATGGAACGCAGTTTCTTTTCCTTCTGGAAAATCTCGGCAAGCTCCGCAATCAAGGGAGCTGGCTTTAGCTCTTCAACAATGGTGTCGACATAGGCAAATCTGGAACTGACCTCTTCACCGGCCTTTTTAGGAAGCCTAGAGATGTGATCCACAGTTCGCGCAATCTCACTTTGTAGGTTGCCTGCGGTTTGACCGTTGTCATTTAGGGCTCTAGCTAACTCGATGACTTTCTCAACCAATGAATCGATGTTTAGCTCAAGATCGCTTAGAGTTCCAGAAACGTCTGAGCCAAAACGAACGCAGACCTCACGGGCTAACTGAAAAGCGGTTGCTTCGCTTATCAGCGTGGCATCTGATTCGTAGCCCAGCGCTAGGGCGTTGTCGCGAAAGACCTGGTTGGCAAAGGCGTTGTAGGTAGAGATAGTGGGCGCTTGAAAATCAAACTCGAGACCCTCTGGCCAGAAGCTCGAATCGCGAAGTTTCAGTAGCGATTCGTAAATTCTTTTTGATAGTTCGGTAGCAGCTTTTTTAGTGAAGGTAAGTCCCAGAATCTGCTCGGGTCTTGCAAACCCGTTCGCCACAAGCCAAAGAACTCGCACGGCAAGCAATTCCGTCTTGCCACTTCCAGCTCCCGCAACAACCAGGCTTGGCGAATCAAGGGAAGCTTGTTCGATGGCTTCGATTTTTTCTTGGGAAAGCTCTCGACCTTTTACTACCTTGAATATCTCAGCCGCCGAGTACTTAGCCAACATAGGACACCGCCCGAGTTAGGTGCAGCTTGCAGGTTCCGTATTCGCGGTCTGCTTCGCAGTGGTTAGAAATCTGTGCCACAAAAACCTGCTTTGCCATGCCCTGTGTTGTTTCCAAAAGCAACTTCTTGAAATTTGCTGAGGTTTCTTGCGTCATTGCTGGTTGTGAACGCTCGGTGTAGCTGTCTCCACCGACAATTAGTAGCTTCGCACCAGCCAGCTGATCTTCATTGATCTTGCCAATCGATTCGAAGCCAGCTTCTAAAAGTGCCATTTGATAAAGCGCGAGCTGTGGGTTTGATGCGGTGTCAGCTTCGGACGGAGCTTGGCTACTGGTTTTTAGATCAACAATCATGATGGTGCCATTTTCATGTTGTTCGATCCGGTCCACCTGACCCTGCACCCTTACGTGATCAAACTCAAAGCGGAAGTTTTGCTCCCTACCCAAAACAACCGAGCCCTGGTCCTCGAACTGCTTCAAATAGCTTGCCAAGTTTGAAAGCATCTTGTTAGCGCGTCTTTTACCTAGTTCTTCTAACCAGTCAGCTTCAAATTCAAGGCTGTGCCAGCGTGAGTCGGTAAGTTGTTGTAATTCAGATCGGTCAGAAGATCTGCTGAGCTCGAACACCTCGTGCACCAAGGTTCCAAGAGACGCCGAAAAGGAGTCTGTCCTTCCGCCATGGTTTTGCAAGAACCAGTGCAGCGGACACTTTAGATAACTATCAAGCTGAGAAGGTCTAACTGGAACCAATTCAGTTGCTAGATCCGTGAGTGGCTCCTCGGTTGACATTGGTAATAGGCCATACCAACTTGATGGGTCGGTTCCTGGAATATTGGCCGAGGCTAACCTGGCAAGTCCCATCGCAAGCTCGACGTTATCCCCCGACACGCTAGCTAATTCGCGACGCATGTCGCCAGCTAGTGAGCGCAGGGTTAGAGATCTTGGAATCGCACTTTCGGTTTCTGGGATGCTGCCATTAACCAGTGTCAAAAACTGCGAGATCTGCTCTTCTTCCTGATCGGTTGCAGTAACCAACACTCTGGATCTTGCGGCACCTAAGGCTTTGTTGAACATTCGAAGCTCACCAGATAGTTCGGACTTGGTTAGCTCTGATGTGTGCTCGATCTCACCGCTAGCCAAGGCATCCAGTGCTTGCGCTCCCAAAAGCGATGACCTGGGCTTTAGGTTGGGCCAAACTCCCTCGATAAGACCAGGCAATGCAACAGTGTCGAAAGCTCTGCCGATCAGTCCAGAAGGAGTCAGCAACGAAACGTATTCGCCAGATAAGTTATTTAGCGCGAGGCTATCTTCTGGAATCTCGCGCGCGAGTTGGTCCAACACAAAATCAAGCGGACTACTTTCTGGATTGCGTTCGGTGAATCTAGCAGCGGCTGCAAAAAGCGCCATAACTGAATCAAGATTCTTTCCCGCTTGCATCGCTAACTCTGATACCCCACGTGAGGCCACAACCCAGCGATCCATCAGTGCCGTGCCAGAAATAAGATTCCAAAGCACTGCCTCGGTGGTGGAATCTGGCTCCTTCGCTAGCGCTCTGGTTTGATCAATTAGTCCAATGAATTTTTCCACCTTACGAGCCTCTTGCGATCTAACCTTGGCAATCAGTGCCGGCTCAGAAATTGCTGAAAGCAATATCTCATCACTCGATACTTCTAAGTCCTCATGGGCTCTACGAAGCGATCGCTTGAGACGAAGAAGCGATAGCGCATCCAGCCCGCAGAATTCCGAAAGAAGCAATTGCTCGGCTTTAGGAAAAGTCAGTGGCTCATCAGATAGACAAACCGCTGCGAGCTCTAGCAGCTGTCCTGCGGCATGATCTGATTTCAAGGCAGTGGCCGTTCCTGATACTCGAACCGGAACCGAATGTGAACTCAAAACCAGTGCTAGCGCATCAAGTTCAGGCCTGCTTCTTGCAATAACCGCCATGTTCGACCATGCGATTCCATCAAACAGATGTCTTCTCCTAAGCGCTCCGGCAACATAAGCAAGTTCGTCGGTGCGAGAGCGAAAGACTTTGGCAGCCAGTGCCTCACCAGATACTTGCTCCTTACTTGAGGAGGAGAGGCCTTTGCGCTGTCTTCCAGCTCTAGCAACTTCTATTTGGGAGCTGACTTTAGCCAAAGCTAAAGAAATCTCCGTTGGCCGAACAACGTGTTTAGGCTCCAAGTATATAGTCTGGGCAGTTACGGACTTCGAAGATGCAATTCGCTCTGCGAGCAAGATCATCGCTTTTGGATTAGCCACCCTAAAGCTGAGGGTTGCTACATCCGGGTCTCCAAAAAAGCTAACCCCGGCACCTTTTTGAGTAAGCGCGAAGATAAACTCGGCGGCAGCTGGAGTTAGCTCCTGTGCGTCATCAACTAGCAAGGTCTTGATTGAGCTGATCGATTCTGGAAGATCTGTCGCACTTGCAACCACCAGCGCTGCTTCTCGAAGCAAAGAGGCTGAATCGTACCTTTGTGATTCGGCTGAGTTTTGTTGCTCTAGGTACTTCTCAAAAACGATGCTGGCTGCGTGCCACTGCGAAATATTCTGGTCTTTGGCGAGCTCGGCTAACTTGGCAGCAGTGATGCCGTGCTCAATTGCAACGGCAATTAGATCTCGCAGTTCGGTTCTGAACCCAGTAAGAGATCTAACCGTGGGATCTAATTGCTTGGGCCAAATTCCAGGATCCTGAAGTTTGATAATTTCTTGCAGCATGGCATCTTGCTCGCTACCGCTTAGCAATGTGGGCTTTGGGGCATTTGATTTGCGCGCTTTATCAACAAGTATCGAAAAGGCCATGCTGGTTAGAGTCTTGGCAACCGGTCCAGCGGTTGCGCCTTGTAATTCGAGCGCTAACTGATCGCGATACAGATTCGCGCTGTCTCTAGTTTGAGCAATCACAACCACTTGTTCTGGCTTGGCGCCTTTATCAACTAGATGCAGAAAACGAGCTTTCAGGCAACTGGTTTTTCCTGAGCCCGGAGAGCCAATAACGGTAACTACCGCTTCGGCGGGTAAGTTCACCGCTTGGAGCTGGCTGTTATCAAGAGAAAGGTCCCTGACCGAGTCAATGTGCGAAAGGGGCACGAACTTCGGTTGGGTCATATCAATCAAGATACCCGAGCCTTCTGACAATAGATGTCTAGCCCACAGTTTTCCTGCCGTAATCTAGTACTAGAAAGGTTGGTCATGGACATCAAAATCGGCATCAAAAACTCAGCTCGCGAACTCAGCTTCGAATCATCCGCTAGCGCTAAGGAGTTGGAGGCATCGATTCGTTCTGCGATGGACTCCGATGCCAAGCTGATCAGCTTGACCGATTCCAAGGGCAACGTATTTTTGGTCCCAACCAAGTCAATAACTTATCTTGAGCTTGGTGCGGAGGAAGCAAGAAGGGTTGGGTTCATCGCCTAATGGAGTTTCTATTCATTGTTTTTTACGCAGCGGTTTTGGCCCTGGTGGCACCAGCTGTAAACATCAACTCTGATCGCTATGGCTCTTTTGTGCCAACCGCAATTGCCCTAGCAACCGGTTCGTTTCTTTGGATACTTTTAACTGTCCTAGGCTTTGGTTATACCGATGGCTGGATCTGGTCAATCGTGATGCTCAGCATGCCAGCAGCGATGTATTTAGGTCCGAAAATACTAGCCTCGTCAAGGCAAAAGAAAGATGAGCTTGCCCTTTTAGGCAGCAAGACCGATTGAATCCATTCTCAGCGAGTGAGCTGCAATCATCTCGCTGATAAGTGGCTCAATCTTGGAATAAGACTCTAGATTTACTTTTCTCTCCTGCTCAGCACTCAGGGTCGCACTCTTATCAATCCCGGCAAGCTTTCGATTATCAAAAGCTGCCCTAACTTCCAGCAAGACATCTCCCATAAGGCGTCTGCCCCAAAGAGCCAGTCTGGACTCAAGCTCAGGGTTCATGGCCTTGCCCTCGGTGATAACTTTCTGAGCAAATTTCTCAAAGGTCTTATCTGAAAGCGCTTTCTCGACCGACTCGCGAAGTTCTGAGTTCAGGCCAACAGCCAATCTCTTATAGAAATCATCCAGCAGACCAGAAACTAGGTAGATCTTAATGATCGCCTCATACCAATCAACGCCTGAGGTCCTCGAGTGAAAAGTGTCGATTCGCTCAGTGAAAGGATCCATCGAATCGGTGACATCAACACCCAAGCCTGATAGCTTTTTTGAAACCGTGCGGTATTTTTCAAAACTCTTGGCAGCTGCTTCACTGAGCTCAGCTTTGTATTGAGTGGTTGGAGCATATTTGAGCTCATTGGTAAGAATTTCAAAATTCGAAAGCAACAAATACGCAAGCTGACCGAGGTATGCCTTAGGTTCTGGCGTGTATGGCTTGAGATTGATTTTGGTCTTGTTTCTAGCAGAGCGCTCTTCACGATCAGGCAAAACAAGCTTGCCGACTTTTTTCCGTAAGGATTTCAACCACTCAAACATCTTTCAAGCATAAACGGGATAGCGCCTTGGCAAGTAGAGTAAGAAGAGCATATATAGGAGCAATTTGACTTTCAAAGACTTAGGTATCGATCAAGATATCTATCAGGCCCTCGAGGGCCGAGGAATCACCAGTCCATTTCCAATCCAGGAGCAGGCCATACCGCTTGCCCTAACTGGTCAGGACATTATTGGCCAAGCCAAAACTGGTACCGGTAAGACCCTAGGCTTTGGCCTACCTCTTATTCAATCCCTTGGACTGAATCCGGAAAAAGGTGCCAAAGCACTGGTAGTTGTTCCAACCAGAGAATTAGCTATCCAGGTTGCAGAAGATCTAAAGCACGCTTGCTCTAATCGCACAACTACTGTTGCAGCAATCTATGGCGGAAAAGCTTACGAAGGACAAATTGCAGAAATCGATGCCGGAGCGCAGATCATTGTTGGAACTCCTGGTCGACTACTTGACTTGTCAAAGCAAAAAAAGCTTGATCTAAAACACATCCAGTTCATGGTGCTTGACGAAGCAGACGAAATGCTAGATCTTGGCTTCTTACCGGATGTTGAAAAGCTTTTTGCTTACACTCCAGAATCTCGTCAGACCATGCTGTTTTCAGCCACCATGCCAGGCGCCATTGTTTCGCTTGCAAGGCGCTACCAAAACAAGCCAGTACACATCAGGGTCAACGACCCTGATGAGGGGCTAACCAAAGCCGACATCAAGCAGTTTGTTTACCGAGCTCACGCGCTCGATAAAGACGAGGTGGTTGGAAGAATTCTGCAGGCCGAAGGCCGCGGTAAGACAATCATCTTCTGCCGCACCAAGCGCCAGGCTGCCAAGCTAGCCGATGAGCTAATTGACAGAGGGTTCAACGCAAGCGCCTTGCACGGAGACATGTCCCAAGAAGCCAGAGAGAAATCGATGGCAAATTTCCGCTCCGGCAAGAAAGACATCCTGGTTGCTACCGAGGTTGCTGCCCGTGGAATCGACGTTGACGATGTGACGCACGTTATTAACTACTCAGTGCCAGAAGATGAAAAGGCTTACCTGCACCGCGTTGGAAGAACCGGTCGTGCGGGGCGTCTTGGTATTGCAGTGACTTTTGTGGACTGGGAAGATCTTGCTCGCTGGACCCACATCAATCTAGAGCTAAAGTTTGGCCAACCAGATCCAACCGAAACTTACTCAAGCTCCGAACATCTGTTTACTGACATGAACATTCCTGCTGGCACCAAGGGAAGACTAAAGGCAAGCACCAGAGTGGAAGCTCCGAAGTCTTCCAGGCCGCAGGGGCAAAAGGGCTCCAGGCCATCAAGAGGATCTGACTCTAGACCTGAGCGCTCCGGTGAGAAAAGAGCTGAGCGTCCTGCAGGAACTGCCAATAGAACACGGAATCGAACCCGCGGTGGAAATAGCTAAAGCGAAGCTTTAGTTCCGGTTCCATGCTTCACAATTCGATCTAACATTTCTTGACTTGTGGTGTTCTCACCCAACTGATTCGGTTTTCCAGCAACGCCGTGATAATCGCTAGAACCGGTAACAACAAGATCATGCTTCGAAGCCAAATCCAGCAACCATGATCTGGCAGCTTCAGGAACATCGCGGTGATAAACCTCAATACCCGCTAAGCCTCGTTGGATCATTTGCTCGAAATGATCCAACGGCAGATCTTCTGGGCTAGTGTCTGGACCGACACCTTTTAGTGGGTGAGCAATTACTGATACTCCCCCGGCCATAGCAATTAGCTCAATTGCCTCAACGGTAGATACCGCCGAGTGTGAAACATAGAACGGTCCATCAGAAGCCAAGTAATAATCAAACGCTTCACTTCTATCGGAAACCTTTTTCATGGTTACCAGGGTGTCCGCGATGGCGGGGCGCCCAATGGTTGCACCTTTTTCGAGATGATCTAAAACCATCTCCCAAGTAATTGGCATTTCTGTTGCAAGCTTGTCAACAATTGCTCTGGCTCTGGCTTCGCGGGTGGCAACGGTATCTCCCAGCACCACAGCAAGCGCCTCATGGTTTGGATCAGGTAGGTAAGCAAGTAGGTGAACGCTAATTCGAATCGTGCGGCCAAATCTTTCAATATCGGAAACACTTGTTACTTCGATTCCTGGAATAAAGCCAAGCCCGAGTTCTAGGGCCTTGGATCTTGCTTCATCCCAGCCCGAGACGGTGTCGTGATCGGTCAAGGCCAAAACGTTTATGCCGGCCTTAGCCGCATTGGTCACAAGCTGGCTAGGGGTATCTAGTCCATCGGATCTAGTTGAGTGCGTGTGGAGGTCGATTTTGACCATGGAAATCCCTGTTCTGTTAGCTCAACACTACCCAACGCCCAAGACAGCGCTGGAATGACACAATAGTTAGATGGCTAGCAATAAAAAAGAGGACACGGGAACAAACCGTTCCAGAACTCCAAACAGCAAAGAGTTTCTTGATTACATTTCAAGTGGGTGGCAGGAAAGCTCCAACAAAGCCATATCTCAAAGCCCTGCTGCTGATTTTGCTAAAGCCAGACGCGACAAAGTCGCGGTAGCGTTTCCTAATCAAATTGTTGTGATCGAAGCTGGTGCACCCAAGACCAGATCAAACGACACCGAGTATCGCTATCGGCCACACGCGGCCTTCGCGCACCTAACCGGTTGGGGTTCAGAAACTGTTCCAGACTCTGTGTTAGTTATCGATACCAAAGAATCAACCCAGATTCTGTTTTTGCGCCCAACAGCTGGCAAAGACTCCGACGAGTTCTTTGCGAACCCAGCCATCGGTGAATTCTGGGTGGGAGCCAGACCAACTCTGGATGATGTGTCTTCACTACTGGGGATTGAAACTCGCGACCTCAAAGACTTGAGCGCTTACCTAGATAAGAAAAAGACCATATCTCTTGAAGATAGTGAACTCGCGCAGTTTGTATCTGAGTTGCGCCTAGTCAAAGACAGTTACGAGATCGATCAAATGCGTCAAGCCGTTGCTAGCTCCATACGAGGCTTCGAAGACATAGTGAAAGCTTTACCAAAAGCTGCCAAGAACCCACGCGGGGAACGAATCATCGAAACGGCATTTTTTGCAAGAGCCAGACTGGAAGGTAACGACTTAGGTTACGACACCATTGCTGCTGCTGGAAAAAATGCCTGCATCCTGCACTGGATCACTAACCACGGGCCAGTCAACAGCGGCGAGCTAGTTTTGGTTGACGCTGGTATAGAAATGGACTCTTTATACACAGCGGACATCACACGCACCTTGCCAATAAACGGCAAATACTCAGATGCTCAACTTGAGATTTACCAAGCGGTACTGGAAGCTGCCGATGCGGCCTTTGCGGTAGCAAAACCTGGAGTCAAGTTCCGCGAGATTCATGAAGCCGCCATGAAGGTGATTGCTCACAAAGTTGCTGGTTGGTCAATACTGCCAGTTAGCGCTGAAGAATCACTTGAAGCTAACAAGCAGTTCCATAGGCGCTGGATGGTGCACGGCACCAGCCACCACTTAGGTCTGGATGTTCACGACTGCGCTCAGGCAAGAAAAGAAATGTATCTCGATGCCGAGCTCAAAGAGGGAATGATTTTCACCATTGAGCCAGGTTTGTATTTCCATGAGAACGATTTGTTGGCACCAGAGCGCTTCCGAGGAATTGGCATAAGAATCGAAGACGACGTGCTGGTGACCAAAGACGGTGTTGAGAATCTGTCGGCCAAACTTCCAAGAACTCCAGCGGAGATTGAATCCTGGATGGCCAGTCTTAGCTAGCTTTTAGAAGCTGGCTTTTTTGTGGCAGGCTTTTTGGTCTCAGTTGCCTTACTTGCCTTCATGGCTCTTTTGGCATCAGCTAACTGACCGGTTGGAACAATCACGTCGTAATTTTTCGCAACCACGGCTTGAGCTGAGATAAAGCTTCTTTTGTTTCGGGTCATGCTAAAGCGAATCACGTTTAGCAGCATTCCAACTCCAGCACCGATTACTATTCCAGCACTCAGGTTTGTAAAAACGACCTGCTCTGTTGTGCTGGTAGCTCCAAAGAGCAATCCAAAAAATAGTCCAATCCAAGAACCGGTAACAGCACCGGAGAGTGCAACTCTTCCGTAGCCAAGCTTGCCCTTTAGGGTCTCAACCGTTTTTAGGTCGGAACCAATGATTGAAATAAGTCTTGCCGGGAAACCGTTTTCAACCAGCTGCTCAACTACCTTGACCGCTTCTAGATAGTTTTTGAACTGGCCAACGACTTCGCCTTCAGGAAGGGAGGATGGTGCATTTTTCTGGCTCATGAACCTATTCTCTCATGCCTGTCCGTAGAGTTAAGGGGTGTCCGAGGCCCTGATCTATCAAGCTCTTTCAAAAGTAATTGACCCTGAGCTTCGCATTGCTCTGACCGAGCTCGACATGGTTGGAAAAGTCAGCTTCCAAGATGGCGCCGCAGATGTTGAAATCAAACTCACAATCACTGGCTGCCCCGCTGCTAGACGCATCGAACAAGAAACCCATGATGCGGTGGCAGCTATTCCAGGAGTGCAAAATGTCAATCTAAGACTCACGGTAATGACCCCTGAAGAGCGAGATGCTCTAAAGAAGAAGCTTCGTGGCGGCAAACCCATGCGTCACAATCCCTTTGATAACAACACCCTGACAAACATCTTCTTGATTGGCTCAGGTAAGGGTGGAGTTGGCAAATCCACCTTGACCGCCAACCTAGCTGTAGCTCTTGCTAGCCAGGGACAGAAAGTCGGACTTATCGATGCCGACATCTTTGGCTTTTCCATACCTGGGCAACTGGGTATAACCGAAAAGCCAACCAGAGTTGATGAGTTGATCTTGCCCCCGGTGGCATTCGGTGTGAAAGTGATTTCGATCGGCATGTTCGTGGAAGATAACAAGCCGGTAGCTTGGCGTGGGCCCATGCTGCACCGGGCCATCGAGCAATTCTTGAGCGATGTCTTCTGGGGCGATCTTGATGTTTTGCTAGTGGACCTTCCTCCAGGAACAGGAGACGTTGCAATTAGCCTTGGGCAGCTATTGCCTACTGCCAAAACTGTTGTTGTCACAACACCGCAGATATCAGCTAGCGAGGTTGCCGAGCGATCAGGAGCCGTTGGCCTGCAAACCGGTCAGGCAATCTTTGGCGTTATTGAAAACATGAGCTACCTCGAACAAGATGGCAAGAAATTTGAGCTTTTTGGAGCTGGCGGTGGCGAGCTAGTTGCTAAGTCATTGATTGCACTGTCTGGAGTGGATGTGCCCCTGATTGGCCAGGTGCCGATATCGGTAGCTTTACGAGAAGGTTCAGACACCGGAGCACCGCTTTGTGCCAGTGAAACACAAGATGCGGCAGCTACCGAGATTCAGAAGATTGCCAGCTTGATTGCCAAGCAGGGTCGCTTACTTGCTGGTAGAAAGCTGAATCTGGATCCCAAGTAATTATCTATTCGTAGAATGATAACCATGAGCGAATACAGCATCCCTAGTCTTTTATCCCACCTTCCGGAAAGTTCCGAGCAGGTCACAATTGTGAACCCGGCTACGGGCAAGAAAATCTATGACCTACCGCAGCTAAGCGTTGGCCAGGTTGCCAAGGCAGTTGCCGATGCAAGACTGGCTCAGCCATCATTTGCAGCTATGCCAGTCAAAGCACGCTCAGCAGCCCTCTTTGCTTTACATGATCTGATCTTGAAAAACCAAGATCAGCTGATGGATCTATTGCAGCTTGAAACCGGTAAAGCTCGCGCGCACGCTTTCGAAGAGGTGGCTGGATCTCTTGGGTCCACCCGTTACTTTGCCAAGATTGCTCCGAAGGTTCTAAAAAAGCAGATCACCAACTCAGGTGTCCCTTTTGTTACAAGGTCCTACGTCACTTACTCCCCAGTTGGAGTAGTTGGAGTCATCACACCGTGGAACTACCCACTTGCTCTGCAGATGCTCGATGTTTTGCCAGCACTTGCGGCAGGTAACACCGTGGTGCAAAAAGCTGACAACCAAACAGCTCTTGTTTCCCTTTACGCCAGAAAGTTAGCCATCGAAGCCGGCATCCCAGATAGTGCCTGGACAATTGTGGTCGGCGATGGCGCAACTGTTGGAAATGCGGTTACGGACTCGGTTGACTACGTTGCCTTCACTGGATCAACTAAGACCGGAAAGATAGTGGCCGAGCGCGCTGCTAAGAGATTGATTGGTTACTCACTCGAGTTAGGTGGCAAGAACCCGCTCATTGTGCTTCCAGGTGCCAAGCTTGGTGACGCTGCCGAGAAGGTAATTGCTGGAGCTTTTGGAAACTCAGGACAGCTCTGCGTATCAATTGAACGTGTTTACGTTCCAAATAACCAAAAAGAAGCTTTTGAAAAAGAGCTTGCAGCACGCGTTAACTCACTCAAGATCGGAAAGAGTGACAACTTCGAGATGGACATGGGAACCCTAACGGGCATTAATCAACTAAAGCGCGTTGAAGACTACGTTTCCGACGCTGTTAGCAAGGGAGCCAAAGTGCTAGCTGGAGCTAAGGCTCTTCCAGAACTAGGACCCTACTTTTACTCACCGACCGTTATGACCAACATAAAGCCAGAAATGAGACTCGCTCGCGAAGAAGTCTTCGGCCCATTCATCGCAGTTGTCGGTTACGACAGCATTGATGAAGCTGTTGAGCTAGCCAACGACACCGAGCTTGGACTAAACGCCTCAGTAGTTGGACCGGTGAAACTAGCCGAGAAAGTTGCCAACCGCTTGATGGCAGGATCGGTAAACATCAACGAGGGTTACCGCGCCTCGATGGCATCGATTGACTCCCCCATGGGTGGCATGAAGCAATCCGGTGTTGGAAGAAGAAATGGTCGCGACGGAATGCTGAGATTTACCGAGGCTAGAACCGTTGGAATTGCAACAGGACTGCTTAATTTCCCATCCAGGGCCAAGCAATACAACAAGATGGCGCCTTTAATGAACGCTCTTGCGAAAGTGATGAAGAAGCTCTAGGTCGCTTCCGAATCAAAGGGGGCAACTTCGCCCGCGGCTAGTCTTGGCTGAACTCTGGTAGTTGGCTTATTCAGCGTTGCTACTGACGTTGGGGCATCGGTTTCGGCCAGGGCCTCACGAATGATTCTTCGAGGATCGTATTTTCTTGGATCAAGTTGTTTCCAATCGAGCTCTTCACCGATTTCAGATTGCAACTGACCTTTGGCACCGTCGGCCATTTTCTTCAAAGATTTGATGAAGTTAGCTAGTTGTTTGGCGTAGTGCGGTAATTTGTCCGGGCCCAGCACAAAAACAGCTATCAACCCAAGAATTAATAGCTTTTCGCCGGAGAGTCCAAACACCCATATAGGCTACCTCTTTGGCTGCGGCCATTTACACCCGAGCGGCTCTAAGCTTTGAGATTAGGAGAGATCATGGTCGACAAGATATCAAGCTGGAAGTTCACCGAAGACTTTGTTTCGGAGTCGCCAGCCATAATCGAAGCTCGGGCCAGAGCCGAAGAATTGGGAATCGAGTGTGTCACGCCAAGCGTTGGCTCACACCTTGCCCTGATCGCCTCGGCTCTGGGAGCCAAAGCCATAGTTGAAGCCGGAACCGGTGCCGGGGTCTCGGGTTTATGGATCTTGAGCGCCTCAGAGGATTCGGTTTTGGCAACCATCGACTCACACCCCGAGTTTCAGCTAGCGGCCAAGATGGCTTTCAAAGATGCCAGAATCTCACCCCTTAGAACCAGAGTTATCTCCGGTAAGGCAACCGAGGTTATGTCCAACATGGCCGATGCCGCTTACGACCTAGTTTTTCTAGATGCCGAGCGAGGCGATTTGGAAGATCAGATCAGGCAGGCTTCGAGGTTACTTAGACCTGGCGGCGTAGTGGCAATTTCCCATGCGCTGTGGCGAGATCGAGTACCAGATCCTGCCATGCGCGATGAGGCGACAGTTATTTACCGTGATGTTTTGAGATTGTTTTCTACCCAGCAGGATTTCATTTCTGCTTTATCGCCGGTAGGCGATGGCTTACTGATGGCCAGCAAGCGAGTTACTTCTTCTTAACTACGCCTTCTAGGACTTTGTGAAGGCTCTTGGCTTCTTCTTCGTTGACCGAGACAACTAAACGCCCGCCACCTTCAAGAGGAACCCTCAAGATAATTAGGCCGCGAGGTTCGCGTTCTGCTTCCATTGGTCCATCGCCAGTGCGGGGCTTCATCGCTGCCATTTTTACTCCTTGCAATACTTTGACCGGTGGGCCAAGTAACAAGTTTATCAAAGATTTGAGGTGAGAAAAATTCTCAATCCACTCTCACAGGCGTATATCTGGCTAGCTGGCAGGGATTCATCATCTGCATGAGCTTTATTTGGGTCCCCTGGTCCATAATTCACCGCTGGAATGCCCAGTTCACTGAATCTGGCAACATCAGTCCAGCCATACTTTGGATGAACTGATGTGCCAACTGCAGCAACAAATGCCTTAGCTTCGGGGCTTTGTAACCCAGGTCTTGCTCCAGGTGCGCTATCAACAATGTTGATCTCGCAACCAGTAAACAAACTCTTCACGTATTCCCCAGCTTGAGCTTGGGTCTTTGAAGGTGCGAACCGATAGTTCACAGTCAAAATTGCCCTATCGGCAATCACATTGGTTGCGATACCGCCGTTAACTAAAACAGCGTTCAAGCTTTCTTTGTATACCAAGCCATCGACTTCAACTTCCAAAGGAGTATAGCTAGATAAAAACTCCAAAGCCGAGCCAAGCTTATGGATTGCATTTTCACCCATCCAGGACCTTGCCGAGTGGGCCTTTTTGCCCGAAAAGACTAACTCGGCCCGCAAGGTTCCATTGCAGCCACCCTCGACAATCGAACCAGTAGGCTCACACAAAACCGCAAAGCCACCCTTGATCAAATCCGGATGATTTCGCATTAGTCTTCCAAGACCATTCTTTGAAGCTTCTACTTCCTCGTTGTCGTAAAACACCCAGGTTACATCAACTGTTGGCTCGGTCACAGTTGCCGCGAGCTTTAGCATCACGGCAACGCCTGATTTCATATCCACCGAGCCGCGACCCCAGATAACCTGCTCGCGCTCAAATGACATCAGTTTGGTTGGAAGGTTATCCGCCACCGGAACGGTGTCGATGTGTCCTGCAATAATGACTCTTTTTGATCTGCCGAGGTTGGTGCTTGCCACCACTGCATCGCCATCTCGGACCACACTCAGGTGGCCAAATAATCTGAGGACTGTCTCGATTGCGTCTGCTATCTCGCGCTCATTGCCCGAAGCTGATTCGATATCACACAGCTCGCGAGTGAGCTCGGCAACATCAGAATTGAGATTTAGGTTCCTACTGGACACATTCCAGAGCCTAGCTTGTAATCTTGGAAGATGAGCGTAGAAACAACCAAGGCCTGGGGACATGGCTTGGCAACCAAAGATGCCGAAGGCCATGTCTTGGACGTTTGGTTTCCAGACCCGAAACTCGGCCCCGCTCCAAAAACCGATGCGCTCTGGGTGGTACCAAAAGAACTCGATGCCCTAGTCGGATCTGACCCCAGAAGAGCTATCGAAACTCAGGTTGTCAGAACCGAAATAGATCTCAACCAGCCAGTTAGCTCAACCGAGGATGCATATCTGAGACTTCACTTGCTATCTCATCTATTGGTAAAGCCCAACTCCATAAGTCTTGAGGGACTTATTGCAGCGATGCCAATTGTTGCCTTCACTTCGATTGGCTCTGTCTCACTGAATGATCTAGACAGGCTGCGCCCAGCACTAACCAAAGCAGGGGTGGTAATTCACGCCATCGATAAGTTTCCAAGACTGCTGGATTACGTGACACCGAAGAAGGTGAGAATTGCCGATGCCTCAAGAGTTCGATTGGGTGCGTACTTGTCCCCTGGAACAACTGTGATGCACGAGGGCTTTGTGAACTTTAATGCCGGAACTTTGGGAGCTTCGATGGTGGAGGGAAGAATCTCTCAAGGAGTGATTGTTGGCGATGGTTCTGACATCGGAGGCGGAGCCTCGATTATGGGAACTTTGTCTGGTGGCGGCAAGCAACAAGTCAGTATCGGAAAACGTGCGCTGCTTGGAGCCAACTCCGGAATTGGAATATCAATCGGCAACGACTGCGTGGTTGAAGCAGGACTTTATGTAACCGCGGGAACCAAGTTGACACTCATTGCTGATGGCAAAGAACAAAACCTCAAAGCCGTTGAGCTATCGGGCATTGACAATTTGCTTTTCAGGCGCAACTCCATGACAGGAAGAGTCGAAGCCTTGGTTCGAACTGGTGCTGGAGTGGAACTGAACAAGGATCTGCACCCGTAAGTTACTTTCCAGTAATGGAATCCCAGCCTTTGGCTTCCAGCGGCACACCATCTAGATAAAGCTCTGGTTCACCGGAAGTCACGACACCTATCGCCTTGAAAGCTTTTGGCAAGACCGCGTCTTTGGGAAATGTTGCAACCAGTGCGTGATCTTCGCCGCCGTGCAGAACCCAGCTCTTTGGATCCAAACCTAATCCCAATGCTGGAAGCTCCAGCATGGCTTCGAAGCCTTGCAGTTCTTTGGAAGAAAGCTCGATAGCAACATTTGAGGCTTTGCAGATGCGCTTTAGGTCAACACTTAGCCCATCAGAAAGATCGAGCATGCTGGTGGCGCCAGCAATTGAAGCCTCCACGCCCTGCTGGATTGGTGGCTCGGGTCTCAGGTGGTAGGAAACCCAATCGTCATAAGAATTAATAAGGTCCTTATTTTCTGATTGCAATAGCGCCAGACCGCAGGATGATTTCCCAAGTGTTCCGGCTACTGCAACGATATCGCCGGCATTTGCGCCAGATCGAAGCACCGGAGTTCTACCTTCCATGGTGCCGTGAACCGTGACCGAGACAACAAGTTGTTCTCCCGAGGCAAGATCTCCACCAACCACACCAGCTCCAGGAGCCAAGGATTTGCAAGCAGCGTCTAAACCATCAGCAAAGCCTTCTAACCAGGAGATCTTGGTGGTTTTTGGAACTACCAGAGCAACAACCAACGCGGTTGGTTTTGCTCCCATAGCTGCAATGTCAGCCAGATTGGTTGCTACCGCTTTGTAACCAAGATCAAAGGAGCTTGACCAATCCAATCTAAAGTCATGATTTTCAATCAAGGTGTCGGTGGAAACCACAAAAGATTGATCGGCAACAATTACGGCCGCATCATCGCCCGACCCAACCAACGCGTGAACGCTGGGGGTTAGGCGCGCAACGGTGCGCCTAAGACTTTCTATCTCGCCCAGCTGCTCTAGAGTTTGGTCGTTCACAAATCAAAGGTAGCCTTAATAGCGATGCTAAAAAACCACCTATTGCTTCTAACCGCTTCTGTGCTGGTGCTAACTGGCTGCGCTCCGGTGGTTCCGCTCGAGCCTGCGGAGCAGGCAAATGATGCGGCTTGTGCGGAGATTATTGTTCGCCTACCCGATGAGCTAGCTGGCTTGCCAGAGCGAAGAGTCAACGCCCAATCCACCGCCGCCTGGGGTGAACCAGCCGCGGTTATCTTGCGCTGTGGGTTGGAGCCTGTCGAAGTAAGCTCGCTAGTTTGCGTAACCGCATCGGATATCGATTGGCTATTGGATGAATCAGAAGCTCCAAACTATCGGTTTATTTCCTTTGCTCGTTCTCCCGCAACCGAAGTCATTGTTGACTCAACGGTGGTTGCTGGAGTCACGGTGCTAGAAGAACTAGCGGCATCAATTAGCGTTCTGGATGCAACCAAGCGCTGCACCGAGGTTACAAACTAAGACCAGCCGTGCTCCTTTAGAGCCTCACGAGCTTCTTTTCTAGCCGAGTATGGAGTTCTGACTCCCCTGATGTCTCGATAGTCCTGGTGTCCAGGACCTGCCCATAAAATCGCATCTCCGGTTGTAGCTAGCGATACCGCTTTGCGAATGGCAGCTTCCGGTGGTGAAACGTTATAGATCTCGTGGTTTGGATAAGACTCACGGGCAGATTTTTCCAGACCAGCACGAATCGAATCTGGATCTTCAAACCTTGGGTGGTGATCGGTGATAACCAGAATGTCAGAACCGGCAGCAGCGACCTGCGCCATAGCAGGGCGCTTACTTGGATCGCGATCACCGTCAGCGCCAAAGAGCATAATTACTTTTCCTGAGGTTACTTTTCTCACGGCATCTAGGGTGTGTAAGAAAGCATCGGGGCTGTGACCAAAGTCAACATAGACCGCAGGTCCGCTCTCACCGCTGACTCGCTCTGTTCTACCTGGCAGGTAAGCATCAATGCCACCTTCGATAGCTTTGGCAATTGCTTTCGGATCAAAACCTGCTTCAATCAGCATCACGATTGCAAGTCCTGCGTTTGCTGCCATGTGAGCTCCAAGAAGTGGAACACGAGATCTAATGGTCACACTGTCTGGGCCCGCTAGAACAAAAGATGTGTACTTAGGGTTTTCAGCAGTAACAGCAACGTGCCACTTGGCTTCAACCCCCAATTCGCTAGTGATGGTTACTACCGGAACCTCTGATCTTTCAACAAAGTCGCGGCCGTATTTAGAATCAAGACACACCACACCGCGCTTGGCGCGGTGTGCAGAAAAGAGCGGAAGCTTGGCCTCTAGATACTCCTGCATGTCTTTGTAATCATCCAGGTGGTCATGGCTCAAATTAGTAAAGCCAACAACATCGAAGTGCAAGCCATCCACCCGAAGCTGAGATAGCGCTTGGGCGGAAACCTCAATAGCCACCGAGGTAACTTTCTTCTCGCGCATCCTTGCAATCAGCGCCTGCATCTCGGTGGACTCAGGGGTTGTGAGCCTGCTCACAATAGTCTCGCCAGCGATGTGACGCTCGGCTGTGGAGGTAAGACCTGTAACCTGACCCAATTGGCGCAGGATGGCTTCCAACAAATACGTGGTCGAGGTTTTGCCGTTGGTTCCGGTGGTTCCAAAAAGTAGCGGCATGTTGCCAGGAAGATTCCCATAAACATAAGCCGCTAGGTTACCTAGGTGCTCTCTCGGGTTTTCGATTCGAACTACAGGAACTGAGATTGATTTGGTGTGAGCAAGTCCAGCGGTATCGGTAGCAACTGCGGTTGCGCCAAGTTCGAGGGCTTTTTGAATGAATTCCGCACCGTGGGTTTTCTTGCCAGGCATGGCAACAAATAGATCCCCTGGGCGAAGATCGTTGGTGTTCATGCTGATACCGGTCAGCACGGCATCCTGAGCTGGAGCATCTAATCCGAAGTGGGCTGCGAAATCTTTTAGGGAAACTGGGGTCACAAAATCAGGCCGAAGAAGGGGCGGTATTTGCTCTTTCACTAGCTCAATTTACCATTCGGGACAATTTAGCTTGGGGATTTAGGGAAACTAGCTTGCGCCATCAACAAGAGCTAGTGAAATGAGCTCATCGATTAGGTCCTTATAGCTAAGGCCTGATTCCTGCCAGCATCTTGGGAACATCGAAATAGATGTAAAGCCTGGCATGGTGTTTATCTCATTGACCATAAAGCCCTTGTCGGTCAAAAAGAAATCCACTCTCGCAAGACCCTTGCATCCCAAGGCCTTGAAGGCCTTTCTTGCCATTTGTTGCATCTGGGATAACTGATCAGAAGAAATGTCGGCTGGGCAAATAAGTGTTGCCGCATCGCTATCAACATACTTGGCCTCGAAATCATAGAACTCACGGCCACGAACAGTAATTTCACCGGCAACCGAAACCCGAAGAGCTCCGCCATCCAAAGAATCCAAAACACCGCACTCAATTTCGCGACCGACCACCCCAACTTCGATAATCACTTTGTCATCGTGCTTGAAGGCCTCGGTTAGAGCCGCAGGAATATCCTTCATCGAGTCAACCTTGGTAATTCCAACCGATGAGCCAGATCTAGCCGGCTTCACAAAAAATGGCAGCTTGCCTAGATCCTTGATGCGATCAAGGGCTGACTCAGGGTTATTGAGCATGTCAGAGGCTGAAACAACTGCGTAATCAGGGCTTGGAATTCCAGCAGCCTTGAATAGCGCCTTGCTGAATTCCTTATCCATCGCAGCCGCTGAGCCAAGCACACCGTTACCCACATACGGAACACCAACAAGTTCTAAATAGCCCTGCATGGTGCCATCTTCACCAAAGGGACCATGAAGCATTGGCATAACTACATCAATTACCCCAAGGGAGCGCTCTTTACCTGAGGAGTCTTTTTCAAATAGCTCACGAGAGCCATCCATGGCAAAACGAATAGTTGAGCCTTCAGGCTCAATGGTTTTGAGTCCATTGCTAAGACTGAGTGTTGCAGGGTCTCCCGTGAAGGGCACAAACACCCCATCGCGAGTAATGCCAACTGGGACAACCTCATACTTCGAGGAATCAATGGCGCTTAGGACACCGGAAGCAGTTGCCACCGAGATCGAGTGCTCATTAGATTTGCCACCAAATAACACCGCAACCCGAATTTTTGCCATGTACTTATTCTCCCTGCGGAGTGTCACTCATGTGAGTTAGGTGAGGTGCGATGTCCTTAGGGTTCATCTTTCCTTCAATCACCAGCTCCACCTGCTCAACAATAGGCATGGCGATGTTCTTGTCTCGAGCTAGCTCCAGCACGGTGGAAACAGAAACCAATGCTTCTGCGGTTTGAGAGAGTTTTTCCAAAACTTCCTTCTTGGAAAAACCCTGGCCCAGCATTTCACCTGCCTTGTGGTTTCTAGACAAAGGAGATTCGCTAGTTGCAATTAGGTCTCCAAGACCGGCAAGTCCCACCATGGTCTCTGGCTTGGCACCAAAAGCTTCTGCAAAGCGAGATATCTCTGATAAACCTCTGGTCATGATCGAAGCCTTGGTGTTTTGCCCGTAGCCAACACCGTTCACGATTCCAATCGCAACCGCAATCAGGTTCTTCAAGATGCCACCAAATTCGGTTCCAATTACGTCGTTATTAGTAAAAGTAGTGAAGTATGAATTGGTGGAAGCTTTAGCAACCGCCATCGCAGAATCAGTTGAACTTGATGCCGCTACCGATGCAGCTGGCTGTTCGGCGGCAATTTCCAACGCCAAGTTAGGACCCGAGATTACAACCACCCGGTCTTCTCCGATGCCGTGCTGGGCAATAACCTGACTCATTCGAAGACCGGTTTTTTGCTCAACGCCCTTCATTAGCGAAACCACAATCGCGTCTTTGGGAATGAGCTTTCCCCACTGCTCCAGGTTTGATCTGAGGCTCTGGGAAGGAACAGAGATGTAAACCTGACTGGCACCGACAAGAACCTGCTCAATATCGGTCGAAGCCACAATGCCTGCCGGTAGGTTCACTCCTGGCAGGTAGGTGTCGTTTCGGTGTGACTGATTGATTTCGGAAGCAACCTCTTCACGCCTTGACCACAGCATCACATCGGAGCCGCCATCAGCTAGCACCTTAGAAAAAGTTGTTCCCCAGCTACCTGCTCCAATTACAGCCACCTTGCTCATTGAGTCGCTGCTTTCTTAGCTGCCTTCTCGAAGTTTCCAGTCACCGTTTGACCCATGGCTACTGGATCCCAAAGTGTTCCAGGAGCTTTTTCGCCGCGAAGTTGTTCCACCAAAGCTGTGATGCTTCGCATCACGAGCTCGGTTGCTTCCAGCAGTTCTTGCGCGCTTAGGTTCTCTTTTCGATACTTAGCTAGATCAATTTCATCGCCAACTAGAATCTGCACTTTCTTCCAAAAACCTGGACGGAACTTGCTGCTATAGCGACCCATAATCTGCTCGCTACCCCAGTGAGCGATTGGATAGACCGGCACACCGCTATTTAGAGCCAAGCGAATAGCTCCAGTCTTACCGCGCATCGGCCAAAGGTTAGGTTCTCTCGTAAGAGTTCCTTCTGGGTAGATGCAAATGATGTGACCGGCTTGAAGGTAAGAATTAGCAATCTTGAAGGAGTCATCGTTTCGCTGACCGCCTTTTCTAAATACTGGAATCTGGCCACCCGCAAGCAGTGCTTTACCAACCAGCGGAATGTTGAAAAGCGCCTCTTTGGCAAAAAAGTGTGGGCCGCGCTTGAGAATCTTATAGATGAAGTAAGCAACCGCTAGGCCATCCATGTTGGTGGCATGATTTGGGGTCAAGATAAATGCGCCTGATTTTGGCAGCTTTTCCATTCCGGTGACTTCAACTTTGAAAAACATCCTAATAATTGGAGCAACAAAAAATGCAATGATCCGAACAGCAAGTGGGTTCTCATCCGTTGTTACCTTGGGCATCGGAATCAACTTTTGCTTTTTAGCCATGGCTACTCCGCGTAACTAAAGTCGGCCCCAAGATCTGAAAGCTTCTCAAGGAAGTGCTCGTAACCGCGAGAAATAAGCTGCGCGTTGCTAACGTTGGAAACACCCTTAGCGGTCAAAGCTGCAACCATGTGGCTAAAGCCACCGCGCAAATCCGGAACCACAATGTCCGCACCGTGAAGTGCAGTTGGGCCTGAGATAACAGCCGAGTGATAGAAGTTCATCTGACCGAAGCGGCAAGGGTTACCTCCCAGGCATTCACGGTAAATCTGGATTTGCGCACCCATTTTTACGAGTGCATCGGTGAAACCAAAACGGTTCTCATAAACAGTCTCGTGAACAATCGAAAGGCCCTTGGCTTGGGTTAGGGCAACTACCAGTGGCTGCTGCCAGTCGGTCATAAAGCCTGGGTGAACATCGGTTTCAATAACTACCGGGTGAAGATCTTCACCTTTTTGATAGAAACGAATGCCATCGTCTTCGATGTCAAAGCCACCGCCAACTTTCCTAAATACGTTTAGGAAAGTTGTCATTTCAATCTGCCTTGCTCCCCCAACGAAGATATCTCCACCGGTAGTCAAAGCTGCTGCTGCCCAAGAGGCAGCCTCGTTGCGATCAAAGAGTGCGCGGTGGGTGTAGCCATTTAAGCTCTCAACTCCCTCGATCCTTATTGTGCGGTCAGTGTCAACCGAGATAATTGCACCCATCTTTTGCAAGATGGCAATCAGGTCCATAATCTCTGGCTCGATGGCAGCTCCGGTTAGCTCGGTTAGGCCTTTAGCTCGAACCGAAGTTAGAAGCACCTGCTCGGTAGCTCCAACGCTGGGGTATGGAAGGGATAACTTGGCTCCATGCAGGCCATTGGGAGCTGACAAGCGAGTACCGTTTTCGGACTTTTCGATAACTGCTCCAAACTTACGAAGCACATCCAAGTGGAAATCAACTGGGCGACCGCCGATGTGACAACCACCAAGGTCGGGAATGAAAGCCTCACCTAGTTGGTGAAGTAGCGGACCACAAAACAAGATTGGAATTCGAGATGATCCGGCATGGGCGTCGATGTCAACCATGCGAGCTTGCTTGACGCCTCTTGGGTCAAGCTCCATAACCCCAGCATCGTCGAAGTTGATTGAAACTCCGTGCAACTCCAAAAGCCTGGCAACAACTTCAACATCGCTAATCTTTGGAACGTCCTTTAGGACGCTTGGAGAATCTGCGAGTAAAGCTGCAACCATGGCCTTAGTGACAAGGTTCTTGGCGCCTTTTAAATCCACTCGACCTGAGAGCGGCTTTCCACCGTTTACGGTTATTACGCTCATTAGATTCCCTTAGCTGGCAAAGTTAGTGGCTTCCACGCCTCGCGTGATGACTCATAGGAAGTAATTGCTCCCTCGTCCCTCAAACTTAGTGCAATGTCGTCAAGGCCTTCCATCAATCGCCACTTGGTATAGGCATCTATCTGGAACGAAACGCTGAAATCCCCAATAGTTAGCGTCTGATTAGGCAGATCAACGCTGGCGGAGACTCCAGGATTGGCGTCAATCAAGTCCCAGAGCTTCTTAGTCTCATCCTCGGTGATAACGCCAGTAATCAATCCCTGCTTGCCGCTGTTACCGGTAAAGATGTCAGCAAACTTTGCCGAGAACACCGCCTTGAATCCCCAATCGCGAAGCGCCCAAACCGCATGCTCTCTCGATGATCCTGTTCCAAAATCAGGCCCTGCAATCAGTACTTCTCCGTTTTGAAAAACCGGCTGATTCAAAACAAAATCAGGCTCAGCTTTCCAAGAGGCAAACAGCGCATCTTCAAAACCGGTTTTGGTAATGCGCTTCAGATAACTTGCCGGAATGATCTGATCGGTATCAACGTTTGATCGCTTCAGAGGAACCGCAACACCAGAAAAAGTACTGATCTTTTCCATTAGACCATCACCTCTAGATCCGCTGGTGAAGACAAAGTTCCACGGATTGCGGTAGCAGCTGCAACCAGTGGAGAAACAAGGTGCGTTCTAGCGCCCTTACCCTGTCGACCCTCGAAGTTTCTATTGGATGTTGAAGCGGCCCGCTCGCCTGCGGCGAGCTGGTCTGGGTTCATACCCAAACACATCGAACAACCAGCAAAGCGCCACTCAGCACCAAAGTCTTTGAATATCTTGTCGAGACCTTCTTCTTCGGCCTGGATGCGAACCTTTTGTGATCCTGGGACAACCATCATGCGAATGCCATCGGCTTTTTTCTTACCCTCAATGATTGCTGCTGCGGCACGAAGGTCCTCAATGCGCGAGTTGGTGCAAGAGCCCAAGAAAACAGTGTCAACCCGAATGTCTTTCATCTTGGTTCCAGGCTTTAGATCCATGTATTCCAAAGCTCGAAGCGCTGCTGCTTTTTCGTTCGGGTCCAGGATGTCTTCAGGGTCAGGAACGCTATCCAATAGCGAGACACCCTGGCCTGGGTTTGTTCCCCAGGTAACAAAAGGATCCAAGGTGTCAGCGTCTAGGAATACTTCCGCGTCGAACTTGGCACCCTCATCGGTAGGAAGGGTTTTCCAGTATGAAACTGCGTCGTCCCAGTCTTTTCCGATTGGAGCGTGTGGGCGACCCTTTAGATACGCAAATGTTGTTTCATCTGGAGCCACCAAGCCAGCTCTAGCCCCAGCCTCGATAGACATATTGCAAATGGTCATGCGAGCTTCCATAGACAAAGACCTAATGGCACTGCCTCGATACTCAAGCACGTAGCCTTGGCCACCACCTGTAGAAATCTTCGCGATAACGGCCAAGATGATGTCCTTGGAGGTGACCCCAGGTCGCAAGGTTCCCTCAACGTTGATTGCCATGGTCTTGAATGGCTTCAAAGGAAGAGTCTGGGTAGCGAGCACGTGCTCAACCTCGCTGGTTCCAATACCCATCGCGAGCGCCCCAAAAGCGCCATGGGTCGAAGTATGTGAATCCCCACAAACCACAGTGATACCCGGCATGGTCAAACCAAGCTGTGGACCAACCACGTGAACAATACCCTGGTTCTTATCTCCCAATGAATGAAGACGAATTCCGAATTCAGCAGCGTTTTTACGCAAAGCCTCAATCTGGGCTCTGGAGGTCAAATCGGCAATTGGCTTGTCGATATCAACCGTTGGAGTGTTGTGATCTTCGGTGGCAATAGTTAGATCAGGCCTTCTTACCTTGCGGCCTGCAAGTCTCAGTCCATCAAAGGCCTGAGGTGAGGTGACTTCGTGGACCAGGTGTAGGTCTACATAAAGAAGGTCTGGCGCACCATCCTCGCCCTTGGCGACAAGATGGCTGTTCCATACCTTTTCCGCCAATGTAAGCGGTGTGGAATTAGCCGACATGCCTCACCTTTGATTTGTTGAAGCTCCAGTTTACCTTTGGGCAGGTAGATTGGGCAGGTGAGTATTTCCGGCCTAGATTTCCTTCAAAAACGCACCGTTCGAACCCTTGCCCTAGGCCAAATACTTAGCGGATTCGGCCTTGGTTCCACCCTTTCTATTGGTGCCCTGCTAGCCGCCGAATTATCAGGCACCGTCGCCTGGTCAGGAGCCGCAGCCACCTTTTCCACCCTCGGAACTGCCTTTTGGGCAATACCTTTATCTCGTTTGGCTTTTGCCAAGGGCAGAAGATACTCACTAGGTCTTGGAGCGGCGCTCGCAATAACCGGGGCGACACTCATTATTACCGCCGCCAGCTTGAAACTCTTTCCACTACTGCTTATAGCGCTATTTCTAATGGGTGCAGGATCTGCCGCCGGTTTACAAGCTCGCTTTGCGGCAACTGATATCCCGGTCGAAAAGAAAGTCGGTAAAGACCTCTCACTTGTTGTTTGGGCAACCACCATTGGTGCTGTAACTGGGCCAAATCTATTTGGACCAGGAGAAGTGGTTGGCCAGTTGCTGGGACTACCTGAGCTAACCGGTCCGTTTGTTTTCACAATCATCGCCCAGATGCTTGCAACCACCGTGTTCTGGTTTGGACTTAGACCAGATCCTTTGTTGGTTGCCAAGCAAATCGACGCCCAAAACGTCAAGGTGCGCCCAAAGCTATCTCTAGCAAGCGCCTTTGGCACCTTGGCAAAATTTCCGGTTGCAAGCTACGCGATTGTTTCAATTGCGCTACCGCATATGACCATGGTGGCTGTTATGAGCATGACCCCGGTGCATGTAACTAGCCACGGCGGCAGCTTGGTCTTTGTTGGCTTTGTCATCAGCCTGCATATTTTGGGCATGTATGCCTTTGCGCCACTGTTTGGAATTCTTAGCGACAAGATCGGACCAACCTGGACCATCTTGACTGGCCAGGCCATCTTTGTTGCAGCGCTTTTGATTGCAGGCCTTGGCTCCGAGGAGGAGCACCTGGTAACAATCGGACTGTTCTTGTTGGGCCTTGGTTGGTCAGCTGCCACTGTGGCAGGATCAGCACTACTGGTAGTTAGCGTTCCAACTGATCAAAAGACCAACGTTCAAGGTCTTAGCGACTCGATACAAAACCTGGCCGGTGCTACCGGCGGAGCCGTAGCCGGCTCCATTGTTGCGCTTTCGTTGTTTACCGGCCTGAACATGGCAGCTTTGGTGCCGGTGGCACTTCTTATAGTTCTATCTGGACTAATTACTCGTTACCGAACCAAGCATCCAGAAACTCAAGGCTCGCACCAGCTGCCACTTCCACTGGACTAGTTCCCCTAGAGACTAAATCACCGAAAAATAGAGAATTCGCCCCCGAGATTTTGTCATCAGGGGCGAATTTCGTGACCCCAGCGGGATTCGAACCCGCGCCGCTGCCGTGAGAGGGCAGTGTCCTAGGCCGCTAAACGATGGGGCCGTAAGCAACCTTTCGATTATGCCACACCCCACCAGAAGGCAACAGTCCCTATAGGGCTGGAGCGATTACCAACAGAGTACCTGGAACAACATCTGCCTCAAATGGAGCCTGGCCAACGTATTCGCCGTCTGAGTAGATCGGCATACCACTAGCTGCTATCGAAATCGTTGACGCTTTGAATATCTCCACGTCTTTATCTGTGATGTGCGTTCCTTTGTAAACCCTTGGGAAAATGGTCACAAATTTAAGCCGGCTCATCTTCTTTACAAGCAAAACATCAAGCTTTGCATCGGTCACCGATGCACCAGGAACTACCAGCATTCCCCCGCCATAGATACCGGTGTTGCTCACCACACAAAGCATGGCTTCAAAGTCTCTTGGGTTGCCATCAATCACACTCTGGTACTTAATTGGCTTGAACTTAGCAAGCTCCAGCAGCATCGCTACGTAGTAGCGCATCGGACCCTTAGGCCAGCTGATGGCATTAGCTCTGGCAGCGGCCAGAGCATCAAATCCAGCAGAAGCTGAACCTAGTGCCCAAGTTACTTTTCCGCCATGAGAAACCTTGATGGCGTCTATTTTCTTAGGTGAGCTAAGGCCCCCTAGAACTAAACGGATTGACTCGGCGGTATCGGTAAGTGGCATGCCCAGCATCGCAGCTGCATCGTTTCCGGTACCGGCAGGAACTATTGCCATAGGAACTTTAGTGTTTGCACACACATTCACACCAAGGTGGGCCATGCCATCGCCACCTACTAATACCAAAGCGTCGATAGCACCGTTGGCGATTGCCTGTTTGATGGCAGCTTTAGCTGCCTCATAAGTTTCTCCAGAAAGGTCAATTACTTCATGCGAAGAACTTGCCAAAACAGCACGAACGCTTTCCCCAGCACTGGCACCCTTATTGCCGCCGGCTGTTGGGTTAATGACTAATCCCACCCGCATGAAAAACACCTTTGTTTGAAAGCCAAATTGCTGTTCGAGCGAAAGCTTAGCGAGAAGAAGGGGTTTTCAGTCAACGCCATACAATGAAGAACATGAAGATCACCAAGCACGGCCACGCCTGCCTCGAGGTCGAGCTCGACTCCCAAACCCTAATCATTGACCCAGGTTCCTATACCGAGGAGCTAACAGGGCTTAGCAATGTGGTCGCTGCAGTGATTACGCATAAACACGATGACCACTGCGACGAGGCCAAGATAGCCAAAATCAAAGAGGCTAACCCTGATGTTCAGATCTTTGGCACCAGCGAGGTGGCCGCAAGGCTAGAAGGCTTGAAGGTAACAACCGTGTACCACGGTGATTACTACGAGGTAGGAAGCTTCAAGCTCGAATTCTTTGGCGACATGCATCAGATCATTCATAAGAGCATTCCGCTGATTCAAAACACGGCTGTCTTGGTCAACGGACATCTTTACTACGCCGGCGATAGCTATACCCCGCCAGATCAAAAGATAAAGGTGCTGGCTTGTCCAACCAGCGCACCATGGCTCAAAATCGGCGACGTGATGGATTACATCCAAGAGGTAAAACCTGCCATTTGTTTTCCAACCCACAATGCTCTTTTGAGCCAGTTGGGTCATGATCTTAATAACTCCCGGGTAAAGCAAGTTACTGAAGAAAATGGCGGGGAGTTTAGATACTTAGAGGTTGGCCAAAGCCTAGAAATCTAACTTGCTGGGGTACCTGGACTCGAACCAAGAACAAATGAACCAGAATCATCCGTGTTGCCAATTACACCATACCCCAAGGGATTTACTTGGGCCCTGGCCCAGATTCCAATACTAGCTTGCGGTCTAGCCGCGGGCAAATAGTTCTAAACGAGCAAGCGTTTCCGCCTTGCCCAAAATCTCCATCGACTCAAAAAGCGGCGGAGAAACTCTCTTTCCAGAAATTGCTGTGCGAAGTGGACCAAAAGCATTACGAGGTTTTTCACCCATCGACTCAACAAGCACCTGATTCATCAGATCATGAAGTGCATCGGTTGTAAAACTCTCTAGGCCCTGCAGCGCTTCTAGCGCTGCAGTCACAATCGCCTTGGCGTTTTCAGGAAGAGCCTTCTTGGCATCATCTTCAATTTCAATCTTGCTACTTGGCACAAACAAGAAAGAAAGCATGTCAACTGATTCACCCAAGACTGTGATGCGCTCTTGAATCAGCGGCGCTGCCTTGGAAAGAATTGCGAGCTCTGCTTCGGTTGCAGGATTAGAAAGCACATTGCCAGCCTGCAGATAAGGAACCAGACGGCTCTGGAAATCTTCGGGTGAAAGCTGCCTGATGTGGGTTGCGTTTATGGCCTCTGCTTTTTTCAGGTCAAACCTGGCTGGGTTTGGGTTGACGTCAACAACATCAAAAGCCTTGGCCATCTCACTGAGGCTAAAGATGTCTTCATCAGCCGAGATACCCCAACCAAGAAGAGCTAGGTAGTTAAGGAGTCCTTCTGGGATAAAGCCGCGGTCTTTGTGGTGGAACAGATTGCTTTCTGGATCTCGCTTAGAAAGCTTCTTGTTTCCCTCCCCCATCACATAGGGCAAGTGACCAAATTGTGGAATGAAAGAAGTAATACCAGCCTGAACCATGGCGTTATACAAAGCAATCTGCCTTGGAGTTGATGACAGTAGGTCTTCACCGCGAAGCACGTGGGTCACACCCATCAGCGCATCATCAACCGGGTTCACCAGTGTATAAAGGGCTTGGCCGTTTGGACGAACTACAACAAAATCTGGAAAAGACCCAGCTGGGAATGTAATCTCGCCGCGAACTAGATCGGTAAAGCTAATGTCGCTATCTGGAACCCTAAGTCTTAGTGCAGGAGTTCTTCCCTCAGCCAAGTACTTGTCCTTGGTAGCTTGGTCCAAATCACGCTCTGAGTTGTCATAGCCAAGCTGCTTGGCCCTGCCAGCAGCCTCGTTGCGGGCATCAATTTCTTCGCCCGTTAGAAAGCTCTCATAAAGATGCCCAGCATCTTTGAGCTTTTGAATTACCTCTAGGTAGATCTCAGTTCTTTGGGACTGACGATACGGCTCGTTGGGTCCACCAACATTTACACCCTCGTCCCAGTCCAACCCAAGCCAAGAAAGAGCAGCTAAGAGCTGCTCGAAGCTTTCTTCACTGTCACGTTCTTGATCGGTATCTTCAATGCGGAAGATTAGCTTGCCACCGGTGTGACGAGCGTAGGCCCAGTTGAACAGCGCGGTTCTAATAAGGCCCACGTGAGGAGTACCGGTTGGAGAAGGACAGAACCTAACCCGAACGTTCTGGCCTGTGGCATCAGAAAATGGGGCGGTAATCAAAGAGCTCATTATGTACTAAGTCTAGGCAACAGGGTTGGAGAGGATGCCGATTCCCTCAATTTCACACTCGATCAAATCCCCAGAGTTTATAACGCTGATTCCAGCAGGAGAACCGGTCAAGATGATATCTCCTGGAAGTAGGGACATGTTCTTTGAAACATAAGAAATGATGGCAGGGATCTTGTGAACCATCTCGGTGAGGGCAACGTTTTGCCTTATCTCGCCATTGATTCTGGACTCAATGACTTGACCGTCTGGCACAAACTCAGTTTCGATCCAAGGTCCCAGTGGGCAGAAAGTATCAAACCCCTTGGACCTCGCCCACTGGCCATCACCGAACTGCAAATCCCTTGCGGTCACATCATTAGCAATCGTGACTCCCCAGAGATACTCCAGAGCCTTATCAACGCTTACGTTCTTGGCAAGCTTGCCAATAACTAGGCAAAGCTCAGCTTCCAGCTCAACTTGCTTGCTCTGGGGTGGAATAACAATTGCATCGCCGTGACCGATAATCGCACTCGAGGGCTTGAAGAAAATCAGCGGTTCTACCGTTACTTCTTCGCCGATTTCGGCAGCGTGATCGGCAAAGTTCTTGCCAATGCAGACAATCTTGGAAGGAATGGTGGGAGCAAGAAGTTTTAGTTCTTTAAGAGGAATTCGCTCATTGGTAGTTTGGTAGCCGGCAACCAGCGGGTGACCCTTTAGAACTACAAGTTCTGGCCCGTCGACGATGCCGAATCTTGGTTCAGCTCCGTTGCTGAATCTGGCTACCTTCACTCTGACAGCCTATACATCCAACCGTGTTTGTCTTCCACCCGCCCGTACTGAATGCCAGTTAACTGCTCTCTAAGGGAAACCGTAAGCTTGCCTGGCTCACTGTCAGCCTTACCAATTTCTTCGTTCTTGGACTTTAGTAAGCCAATTGGGGTTATAACGGCTGCTGTTCCACAAGCAAAGATCTCTGTTATCGAGCCGTTGTTTACCCCCTCACGAATTTCATCCAGAGTGATCTTGCGCTCTGTAACTTCGTGGCCGCGGTCCTTCAACAAGGTAATAATCGAGTTTCTAGTAATGCCGCGAAGAATAGTTCCATCTAGTCCTGGAGTCATTACCTTGCCATCAGCAAATACAAAGAACAGGTTCATGCCACCTAGTTCTTCGATGTAAGTTCCAGTTTCAGCATCGAGGAACATAACCTGAGAACAACCATTTTTATAGCCCTCGTTTTGAGCTATCAATGAAGCCGCGTAGTTGCCACCGGTCTTTGCTTCACCGGTTCCATGCTTTCCAGCACGCGCTGAATCAAGGGCAATCCAAATCGAAACTGGCTTGACTCCGCCGGTGAAATAAGGTCCAACCGGGCTAGCAATTACTCGATACTCCGCGCGGTGTGCTGCTCTAACGCCCAAGAAGTTCTCGGCCGCAATCTCGAAAGGTCGAATATACAAAGTCTTTTCGTTCTCAGGCGCTGGCACCCAGTCGCCGTCGACGGCAATCAATTGCCGCAAAGACTCTATGTATATCTCGGTTGGTAACTCTGGAAGCGCCATTCGATGAGCACTACGCTGCAGTCGTTCCGCATTCATCATTGGCCTAAAGGTCCAGATTGAACCATCATCGTGACGGTATGCCTTGGCGCCTTCGAAGATTTCTTGACCGTAGTGCAGAACGGCACTAGATGGATCCATGGGGATCGGGCCATAGGGCTCAACTCGAGCTGAATGCCAACCCTTGTCTTTTTCCCACACCACAACAACCTGGTGGTCGGTGAAGTGGGTGCCAAAAGTTGGGTTTGCAATGATCGCATCGCGATCGGCTTTAGAAACCGGGTTAGGGTTTTTGATCTGCTCGAAAGTTACGCTCATAATTTCCTACAGCCCCTCGAAGATGCTTCTAGCTATTTGATCGGTTGATAATCCCGTAGCCGCTTTGGCCAAGTGCTTAGCGATAGCCTGCTCAAGTCTGTTTGCGGCATCTTCTTCTTCGATGTGACGAAGTAGCATCGCAGCCGAAGCAATGGCAGCGGTTGGGTCGGCTAGTGCCTTACCTGCAATATCAGGAGCAGAGCCGTGAACTGGCTCAAACATTGAAGGGAATTTACCGCTTGGGTTCAAGTTGCCACTTGCTGCAAGGCCAATACCGCCGCTAATGGCTGCTGCCAGGTCTGTCAAAATGTCGCCGAACAAGTTATCGGTCACTATGACATCAAAGCGCGAAGGCTCGGTGACCAAAAAAATAGTCGCTGCATCGACATGTAAGTAGTCGTGATCCACGTTTGGATATTCCTTGGCTACGTCTTTCACGATGCGCTGATACAGCGCACCGGAATGAACAAGCACGTTGTGCTTGTGAACCAGGGTTAGCTTCTTTCTTGATCTAGAAGCTGCGAGCTTGAAAGCGAAGCGAACTACCCTTTCAACACCGTAAGCGGTGTTTACTGAAACCTCGTTGGCTACCTCTTCCGGGGTTCCTTGACGAATTGATCCACCGTTACCAACATAAGGACCCTCGGTACCCTCGCGAACAACGACAAAGTCGACCTCGCCAGGATCTGCAAGCTTGGAAGCAACACCTGGGTATAACTTGGTTGGACGCAGGTTCACATAGTGATCAAAACCAAACCGCAGCTTTAGAAGTAGTCCTCGCTCCAAGATTCCAGATGGAACATTCGGATCTCCGATTGCTCCAAGCAAAAGAACATCTTGGCCTGCAAGGGATTCCATTTCAGCTTCGGTGATGATGGTCCCGGTGGCAAGATATCTTCTTGCACCAAAGTTGAAATCGGTTTTTTCAAAATTAACTCTTGGAGCAGCCTGCTCTAGGGCAGCCACGGCATGGCGAATAACCTCTGGGCCTATGCCATCGCCTGGAATAACCCCAAGCTTTACCGATTTAGCCAATTTATCTCCACTCGATAAAACAACTTTACTTGCTTTAGGCCCTTGGCCTGCGGTTCGGATTTAGTTAGGGAAGAAACTTGATTTTCTTGCCATTCATGACAACTTTTAGCCTGGCAATTGCCGACTTACCCATACCGTGCAAAGAAGTTAGCTTCTCCAGCGTTATCTTTCGAAGATCCGAGACCTTATATAACTTGGCATCAACCAGAGCCCGTCTCGCGGGACCAGAAAGTCCAATCTTTCGCCACTCCCCATCAAAGGCGTCATAGCTCGCGGGGTCTTCAGGATTTGGTTTAGAAGGAACGCTCTTGCCAGGTTTTGCCATAGGGCCAGTTTAGATAGCTAGAGCCTTGTGGCCAGGGCAGTGAGGGTGATTGAGGGCTTGAGTCCTTGCTTGGTTTGGACCTGCCCGTCGCGGTTAGTAATGAACTCCACCTTCAGGGGAAGCTCGCCCAGAATCTCGCTCATCGATTCGATGCTCGGTAAGACATTTGGGTCCTGTGGTCCGCCAAAGCCTTCTTTGAGATTTTCTAGAGCATGCCAAACACCAAAGAATCTCCCGCCAGGAACAAGGTTTGCTACCAACCGGCTGATCCCAGCTTTTAGGTCTTTGTGGTTTATCTGCATGTATGCAACTACTCCAAGATCAACTGGAGCTAGCTTTGATTCAAAATCTAGAGCGGAAGCTTGGGTAGTAAAGACCCGTTCTGAAACGTTTCTTTCCGCCGCCAATTTTTCACACTTAGCCAAACCAACGGCAGAGAGGTCTATGTTTTCTGCCTGCCAACCCTTCTCGGCAAAGAAAACAGTATTACGGCCCTCACCCCCGGCAAGATCAATCATCTTGCCTGGGGTGAGATCCGCTAAGTGTTCCTTGACAAAGCGATTGACTTCGGTTGTGTAGATGTATTCGTCAACCGAATACTTCTGATCCCAAAAGAGCTTGTCCATGTTCAAAGTATGCCAATAGTTGGGCTATTACTTGACTACAGTAAGACCGGTTTCAGCTGCGGCGTTACCCAAAGCTCCACCGTTACGAAGCTCGCCAGTAAAGCCATTAGCTTTCATGGTCTCAATAGCTTGACCTGAGCGGTTACCGCTTCTGCAGTAAACATAGTAGTTAGCTGATTTGTCTAGAGTTTCAAGGTTTGCCATGAAAGCAGCATCTTGAACATCAAATAGCAGGGCACCTTCTAGGTGACCGGCTGATGTTTCTTCAGGGGTGCGAACGTCGATCACTGCTGCATAAGTACTCATGTCCATTGGCTCCTCAGTGCTGCACCCAGTTAGACCAGTAACAGCGAACGCTGCGATAAAACTAGCAGCAATAAATTTGTAAAACTTCTTCAATTGGTGTTCCTTTCTTATACCCCCTAGGGTATACTAAAAAGTAATCAACTGCAAGGAGCAAAGATGCAAATCGAACCTCAAGACCTCAAAAAAGCCAGAGACCGACTAGTTCGAGCCCAGGGCCAAATCGCGGGAGTAGTAAAGATGCTCGACGAAGGAAGAGACTGCACCGACATATTGACCCAGCTCTCAGCTGCCAACTCAGCTCTAACCAAAGCAGGCTTTGCCATCATCGCCACCGGCATGGCTAAGTGTGGCAATGATGCAACAGGAACCAAAGATCGAGCAACGCTCGAAAAAGCCTTTATGTCTTTGGCCTAATCCCCATACCTCTTATAACTAACAGTTAACCCAAGGAAGCAAATGAAAACAGTAATCATCGGCGGTGTAGCTGGCGGAATGTCAGCTGCGACAAGACTTAGAAGACTGCAAGAAGATGCAGAAATTATCATCTTCGAGCAAGGAGCCAATGTCTCGTACGCTAACTGTGGTCTTCCCTACCACGTCGGTGAAGTTATCAAGAAAGAATCCGAGTTACTACTTCAAACCCCAAAGAGTCTCAAAGACCGCTTCAACCTAGATGTTCGGGTAACTTCCAGAGTCACCAAAATAGACCCTGCCAAAAAGACCGTCACTGTTTCGAACCTTGCAACAAACGAAAGCTACGAAGAGTCTTACGACAACCTAGTTATCTCCACCGGAGCAAAGCCAAGAGCGCTTCCAACCCCAGGTATCGAGCGTGCCTTCATCCTTCGTGATGTAGAAGATGCAACGAGAATTAAGGCCCAAGTCGATTCCGGCAAAATCAAATCAGCGGCTATCTTGGGTGCTGGATTTATTGGAATCGAACTGGCCGAAAACTTCATCCACCGCGGTGTGAAAACAACTGTTGTTGAGATGAGTAAGACCATCCTCCCCCAGTTCGATGCTGAAATCATCGAACCGTTCCAAGCTCACCTGGTTGCCAACAAGATTGAACTAGCCCTTGGAGTTACAGCAGCTACCATCAACGAAAACACCATCACTCTCTCCGATGGAAGAGAAATTGCAGCAGATCTAGTTGTTTCAGCTGCTGGTGTTGTTCCAGATCACCACCTGGCTGTCGAAGCAGGACTAACCATCGGAGAATCAGGCGGTATCTGGGTAGATAGCCACCAAAGGACCTCAGACCCAAACATCTTTGCCGTAGGCGATGCCGCCGAAAAGACCAGCGCGTTTTCTGGCAAGGGTCAGCAGATCTGGCTTGCAAACCTAGCTAACCGTCACGGCCGCTTGGTTGCCGACGTTATTGCTGGCGAGAAAGTAGAAGTCAAAAAAGCCATCGGAACAGGAATCATCGGAGCCTTCGGAATGGCTGCTTCGCTAACAGGTCTTACCGAAGGCCTAGCTAAGAAGTTAGGTATTGCAGCCGAAATCATCCACCTTCACCCAAGCTCCCACGCTGGATACTACCCAGGTGCTGAAAGAGTTTCGCTCAAGGTTCTTTTTGACCCAACAACGGGCAAGCTCCTTGGAGCCCAAGGTGTTGGCCTAGACGGAATCGATAAGCGAATCGACGTTATCTCAACTGCAATATACGCAGGCCTCACAGTTCAAGATCTCATGAACCTAGAGCTTGCCTACGCCCCAGCTTTTGGTTCAGCCAAAGACGCCATCAACCAAACTGGTTACGTTGGCGATAACGTCTTTACCGGCAAGACCGAAAACGTTCAGTGGCATGAAATTGAAGCCTTGCAGACCTCTGGAACTGTGTTGGTTGATGTTAGAACCGACTCAGAAAACCAAGCCGGAGCAATTCCTGGTTCGCTATTGATTCCAGTAAATGATCTACGTGATCGCCTTGATGAAATCAAAGGCAACGACATCGTGGTGCATTGCGCCGTTGGTCAGCGTGGACACACCGCTGTGCAGCTGCTAAAGGGGTACGGCATAAAGGCAAAGAACCTCTCAGGTGGATACACCACATGGCGAGCTGGTATGGATGCTAGAGCTAGGGCTAATAGCTAGAGTTTTTCCAACTACTGGCTTGAATCTAGAATCCAGTCAAATCCTAGATCCAGCATTTTTCGGTCAGAGGTAATCAGCCTTGCTCCATGAGCTCTTGTGGTAGCCAGAAGCAATCTGTCAAAGGGGTCATGTCTAGCCAGGCTAGGAAACGACATTACCTCTAACGCATCCTCTGCCCTCAGAGGTAAAGGTATGGCATCAAGCTCACCAAGGAATTCACTCACGCTTCCACCAAGATTGAGCTTGCCCTTCATTTGCTTGACAACAATTTCAAATAGCGAAACTGCTGAAAAGTAAAGATCTGGGGACCTGGAAACAAGTCTTAGGGTGTTTTTGCCGATTCGATTTGGGAACAAAATCGCGGAAATGAGGGTGCTAGTGTCTAGCAGCAGCATTAGTCGATGTAGCCGAACTTACGCCAGATCTTTTCCATCTCCCTCTCAGACTCTTCCCATTGCTCCCAAGTGAAATCTGGTGCATATTTGCGACCGTAGCCGAGTTTTCTATTTTTTGCTCTGGGGTTAGCGGCCTCGAGCTCCAGGGCGGTAACCGCTACAAGCTTCATTACCGGTTTGCCGGCTCTTGAGACGATCACTTCTTTGCCTAAGGAAACTTCATCGGCGAGCTTAGACAAGGTCACCTTGGCTTCACTGATTTTCACTGTCCTTGTCATGGCTTTAGCATAACTTGGCACCTCTGCAGCAGACAAGAGCTCGACTGGAAGTGTTTGAGAGATCCTAGAAATTGTGTTCATGTGAAAAAGCTAGCTCAAACGCAATGAGGTGTTTGAGGTTCGTAAGCAAGTTGTGGATAACTCACTAGCTGCATTACTAGCCAACAGAGATAGTAATAGCCTTCATGGTCGAAGCGTCTATGTCCTTCTTGAGCTTGTCTAGTACCGAAGCTTCAACAGGTGAGTCAACAGTAATAACCGAAAGGGCCTTGCCTCCTTTTTGCTGCCTTGCAATCTGCATGGCAGCAATGTTCACATTGGCGTCGGCAAAAGCTTTACCGTAGATCGCCACCACACCAGGGCGGTCCGAGTAAATCATCAAAACTAGGTTCTCGGCAAAGGAAAGCTCAACGTCGTAGCCGTTGATACCAACAATCTTCTCGTGAAGCTTTGGTCCTATTACTGTTCCAGCAACCGAGATAACGCTGCCATCGGATAGCACAGCTCGAACCGTAGTCATGTTGCGATACTCATCCGATTGCTTATGGGTCGTTAGCTTCACATCAACCCCGCGAGCTTCAGCTAACAGTGGCGCATTGACATAGCTAACCTGATCGGTAACCGCGTTCTGGAAGATACCCTTTAGAGCGGCAAGCTTCAATACCGAAACATCAAAGGAAGCTATCTCTCCCCTAACTTCCACCTCCACCGAAACCAAAGAAGCCTCAGCCATACCAAACAGAACCTGGCCTAATTTTTCAGCCA
>ERZ888423.18-NODE-18-length-138470-cov-26.921670_pt1 | contig 138470 bp, 136 predicted proteins | sample MGYA00520523_ERZ888423 | MGnify/ENA primary metagenome ERZ888423 (study PRJEB32303, sample SAMEA104408611) | aquatic metagenome | biome: Brackish water; feature: Pelagic; material: water | place: Baltic Sea | collected 2014-06-08T10:24:00 | depth 30,27 m ...
TCTCCAGTCTCCAGTCTCCAGTCTCCAGTCTCCAGTCGCACGAACGCATACACCCTAGTTTTCTCTTTGTTTAGCACCTTGATGAACACAAACGTGAAGGACTCGTCCATGGTCTAAACAGCAATCATGTTCGCCAGGCGGCTCCTTGGCAAAGGTATTGAACAGTTCCTTAATGAGCAGACCCCTCAGCAGGCGGCCATTAAAAAAGCAAAAAATGTAACAGCGGGCGAACCTTTACAGTGCAATAGTCAAACTCGGCGGGCTCTGTATTGAATCTTGCGCTGGGGGAAACCACGCTACTATTTGAAAAAACTAGTTATTCCGACATCATCCCCGCTAAGCATTGTGCTAAAATATTTGCAAAGGACTGGGCCTGGAAGTGCAGACGTAGAATTTTTGGAAGACATTTGGGGATACCTCCTCAAATCATGCACCCTATTATCAAGAAACGGAATCTGACATATTGAGCATCATTGACCCACTTTTTTCGAGATGCCAGAGTATAAACAATGATACTGAAAAAGCCGGTTGATGGCTTCTTTTTGTCTTTGGATATAAATGAATAAATTTATCTACTTGTTGTTCGGCTCGGTTTTCTTTTTAGACTACCTGGCAATTAAGTTGGAGATCATTGACACTTCTATAGCGTTGTTACCAGACGTCCTTTCTATGGTGGCGGCTCTGGTTATTCTCGTTTTAGCCGGGTCCAGAGACAGTGCGATACCAAAGAAGTATGTAATTTTATTTCTATGTTTACTCGCCGTAATACTCATTGGTATTGCATCGAATGCCACTACTGCCGGTTCTTTGATAATCGGAATTCGTAACTACTTGAAGTTCCTGCCGTTCTTTTTCCTGCCAGCAGTTTTCGCGTTTAGTGAAAAGCAGCTCGGCTCACAACTAAAATTGCTACTGGCTCTCGTGTTGTTACAGGGACCGCTTGGCTTGTATCAAAAATTCATACAATTTGGCATTTCTAGTTCTGGAGACTATATCTCAGGAACACTGTCTAGTGGTGGGCAGCTCCCGATTTTACTGGCCGGAGCTATAGCGGTTCTGACCGCATTTTATCTGCGGCAACGGATGACGACGGCTCGCTATGGCACTTTCTTGGCTCTCATGGCCGTGCCGATCATGTTATCTGAATCTAAGGCGAGTATCGGATATATTCCGTTAGCGTTTATTGTCCCGATTTTTACTAATTATCGAACGGGTACCAATAGGAGGAACGGCAAACAGACTCTCGGCGTGCTGACGTTATTGGCAGTCGTGGGGCTCGCGTTTGTAGTGACGTATGATTATTTTGCTCAATTTGGCCGAGAAAATCGGCGGGGTGGGCTAGTCGAATTTTTTACCAGCGGCACAGCCGAGACCTATCTAAATCGTGGCGCAGTTGGCTCTCGCAGAATTAATAAGACAGGTTACGTCGACCTCGTGCTTCTTCCGCTGGTTGAGTTGTCTGATGAACCTTTCAAACTATTTTTTGGCTTAGGTATAGGCAGCATTTCGGGCTCTGCTTTAGAAAGCCTTGCTGCTGATAAGGTCGATACTGGTGACTATAGCGCGCGTGTTGGTTCCTCAGTTTCTATGTTCCTGTGGGAGATCGGTGTATTTGGCCTTCTGATATATTTGATCTTCTTTTACATGCTCTACCGCGATGCTACAAAGCTTAGCAAAGGAGAAGGTATTTTTAATCGACTCGCTTTGGGGTGGAGTGGTGTAATTGTAGTAGCAACATTGGCGCTATTTTTTCGCGATATTTTTCGAGATGGTGCCATCGCATATACATTCTGGTTTTATTCTGGCATGGTCGCCGCGAACGCTCTGAGAGTGAAGAAAGGCGAGCGGAAAAAAATGACCGCAAACATTAGGGCCAATATGATTTCGGGGGATACTGAGACGACAAAGGCTAGGGTTTAAAAATGACATATCTGGCTACTACCTAAATAGCCCCCCACAGTAGCAAACGATGTTTTAAGCTGAGAGCCGTGAGGTCGCTCTAGTAACTAACAACTAGTAATGTCATCAACCCATCTACCATCACTTTCGTAGCCCAGTTTTTGCAAATATCCCTGCTGTGTCTCGTGGACGATTCTCGCACTCTCTGCATTGAACATGTTCTTCCAGTCACCAACAATCCCCTTTCGTTTATGTGAATTTTTATCTTCAATGCCGGCATCCCTACCAGTAATATTCTCAAAAGAATTTTCTTGGATAGCTGACTCTAACCTAGAATAATCGATATTCGCGATTCCAATAGAGGTCAATATATCAATAAGAGTATCCCGAGGGGAGCTATGCATCGCCTCATATCGAACTAAATGGATATTGGGCCTGTCCAACCAGTCGTCGAGAAACTTGTTGTACGAGAAGCCAGGATCGAAGCGCTCAGGAAACTGAGTCTTTTCTTTTATATAGCTACAAAGATTCTGCTCGTCTGAAGCTTTCTCATCGTAGCTTTTAAGATGAACTTGTCTTCGAGTACCCTTATGATGATATACCTCATAAAAAAAATAGGAAACCCAAACGTCTCTCGGATCTCGAACGACAATGACAGGTTTCTTATAGTGCGGAGTAAATAGCCTATGTTTTTGAATAACGGAATTGGGTCTGACTAGGCGAGAATTACCATAATCTCGACTGATTCCAATATAGGAGCGTAACAACCGAGAGACCCAGGTTCCACCGCACTTCGGGTATTCATTCACATGGGTCAAATTAAGGCTTTTGCATGCAGCAATGGTAACTAAATCATTTGCACGACTTATTATCTTTTTTGAGTAAGACATCAGGACCTCCTTGCCTCTCTTGAAAATTTAGTGCCGAGATACTATGCCTCTATAACTGGTCGTAATTAGCACGCTTGGAGTGATCGTCGACTCAACGCTATCCATGGCATCGCCACCATTTTCAAGCACATTTATTATGCGGCTAACAACCTCTCTAAGTATATAGTAAGAAAGGAAAAGACAGTCCATCCGTTATAATTAGCTGCGGTGCCTACGAGGAAATGCGCTGGTCAAGCTTTTATCTGGCGCGGCGCGCGCCAGATTTCACTTGCGCCCATTTACTAAGTAATATATCTGTCTGGGTGGCTAAAAAAGTTTCGTCACACCAAGAGTTCCGTCGCTATTTTTCTGATTGTCTTTAAAACTATGGGCTCCAAAACGGTAGCGGTAACCTCTTGATGACCACAAACCGCTAAGGCGGCAACACGGTGATGGCCTCCCCGCAAATGATACGTGCCATCCTCGGGAATTAGCCGGACAAAATCCCAAGAAAACTGCTGGCCGTGGTCTCTTATTGACCGAAACGTCTCAAATCGATAATTCACTTTTTTTTCTATAACCTGCAAGACGACGTCATAATTGACATTGCCAAAATCCTTGGCCAGAGAAACTCTATTCACCTCATGCTGCGCGTCTATATCTCTATGCATTGAGCCGCCTGCCATACCGCCCTCTGCTTTAGGTATAAAAATGTGCCCATGGACGAGCATTCGCTGGTAATACCAACTCTGCATGTCTTTTATGGCTTCTTCTTCCCTTCCACTGTGAAAAAGAGCAAAAAATTGATAGGGGGGGAATTGGTCGATTTTTGCTCCACCCCAGCCTTCTTTGACCTGAACGGGGTTCGCAACACAACGTATATTATCGATAGAGACTCTTTTTAACAGCCGTTGTGCTGTTCGTTCGAGAGCCGCTTCCAGCAGCACGCCTATGGGTGAAAAGATAGCCAAGTTACAATTTTTGGGATGCGTTAACCAGCCGACGAAATTCGCGCAGGTAGACCGCATCAGTCACTGGTGTGTGGAAATTAGCTAGAGAGAAAAGCCTCGCTCTGGCGCCCATCTCAAGTCTCATTTGCTCAGACGAGAGTAAAACTCTCACATCCCTCTCAAGGTTATCCGAAGTCTTGGACAAAAATCCGATATCCTGTGCTGTGTTAATATCATCTGGATCGAAGTTTAGTGAAACTACGGGTACAGATCTTAACCAGGCTTGAATAAAGGTATTAGGGAATCCTTCACGCGGCAGCGACGTGTTAACAAATATGCTAGATCTTGCAAGCCAGACATTGACCTCCTCTAGAGATAATTGCCCAACGTACTCGAGGTTCTGAACAGCTAGGGTCATTTCAAGAAATTTATGATGAAATTTTTTGTCCCCTTCTTTTCCTATCATAACGAACTTTGCTTCGGTATCACTCAGCCGTTTGGCTAAGTCTATAAAAATTTTCGGTTGTTTCCATGCCTTAATATTTGCTACCCAAAGAACCACCGGAGGGTTAGCTTTTACGCCCTGTCGCGACGGTGCAGGATGCCCGTTGGGAATCACTAGACTCTCGAGGCCAAAGTTGGCCTTCAGCATATTAGCTTGTATTTTTGTTTGGGCAATCAGAAGGTCTGCATGTGCTATGCCGTAGCGTCCCAAATATTCTGAAACTAGACCGCTCAAAAAGTTCTGATCAAACGCCACGCGATTTTTTTTGCAGGCATAATCTGCGCTAATATGGTGTACGAATGGGATCCCATTTTGCTTTGCGATAACTGCACCTAAAGCCGTGTAACCCTGCCGAACTCGCTGATAGATTATATCGGGTTTAATCTCGGCGACTAGCTTCTTTATAGCGCCGTAATTTCTCCATGAAGCAAGTTTCCCTCGATCCGGGAGGCTATGGTAAGTTGCCTGCGGATCATCAATCTCGACGCTTACCTTCTCATCATATGTAAAATGAACCTCATGACCAGCCCTGAAAAATGCGTCCTTAATAAAATTGACTTGCACTTCTGCGCCACCACGAGCGGTAAAGGTGCAGCTTCGCATTAATATGAGAATTTTCATGCTAAAGAGCGAGGATAGATAAGTGGTCGATGCTACTAGAGTGTTTCATCAGGTTTCCAAGTAACCCTTAAGGTCGAGGCTGGATTTCATTAGCTCACAAACGAGCTTTAGATCGTCAGGACTCATGGCGTCAGCCTTATAATTAGTACTTTTGACGGTTGAGAAGTCGAAGGTGAACTTGGCCGGGTCACACCGGACAAACCGAGCGAGCTTTGTGGACACACCTTTTGGGTCATCGCAGAAACTTTCATAACTCAATTCTAAAAGCTTGCCATTAGCGGTCAGTGAATACTCCGTGTTAGCCCTATCAATTTCCTTGATACAGCTATTCCAATAACCTGCAGCCCAAACTAAAAAACCACTCCTTGTCGCTAAAGTTTTGTATTTGTGCAGTTCCTTCTCTACAAGCGATGTAACGACGGACGGGCCATATCTATACAGGTGAATAAACTTCGCTTCGGGAAAGAGACGTAATAGATTGGGGATAAGAAAGGATATCATTGCACTCTTAAGCATAAAAACAGCTCCACGCCTATTTAGGCATTGAAACCCTCTTAAAGTATTGCGTATTTTATTTTCATGCCCTGCGGGCCAGGCGCCCACTGAAAGCTCCGTGTACAAACCAGGGTCTTCCAAAATCGGTGGCGTCTCTATCTGCGCGTCACGGAAAGGATATGTCTTCGGGTAGAACAGATTGTTCGCTTCTGTAGGGTAGATAAGGATGTCCTCGTGAGATTCAAGAACTCGACTAAATAAGGTGCTGCCACAGCGCCCTGTTCCGATGATAAATATGGGGTGATTCGTCGCTGTTGTTTTTCCTTGAATTGCATGCAGGCCACCGATGCCTGCTAGTCCATTCTCCCATTTACAGAGAGTTTTATTTAAAGATACGCGACTCGGAAGCATTCTGGGATTATTGGCCTGAGATTAGAGTAGCTATGTCAGTTAGTTTTATTGATGTTAAGACATAATAGCCAATAAAAACCCCAGATGAAACACAAATAACAGTCGGACGCGATCCTTTTGCTAAAACACCCCGCATCGCCTTCCTGCTCTAGCGGGCTTCGGATTCGTACCAGAAGGATCCACAGTCGGAGTTATAGATTACCGAATCAATAATATGGTCTAGTCGCTCTACTACTTTTGCAGAATGGAAGTACTGTGTTGCAAAGCTATAGTTGTATTCGGAGATCGACTTAAGACGGGCATTGTCACTGGCCAGTGCCGAGACAGCCCCTACGATTCCTTGAGTAAGATCCCCTTCCAGTTCGGCCCCCATTAAATCACCGACAAAAAAATCGCTTATTCCCCCGACTCTGGTTGTCAGGACAGCAAGCCCACATCCCATTGCCTCCAACACAGTATTGGCCGTTCCTTCAGCATGCATTGATGGAAACAATAGTACGCTTGATGATAAAAGCGCATCCGCTTTTTCAGCACCACTTATTCTCCCTAGGTACCGTAGGCCCTCATCATCATGTTCAGCAATCATCCGTTGAATATTACTGGCCTCACTGCCGTCTCCTGCAATCACAATCTCGACATTCACATTCTTGGCGCGAAGGGCCTTATATGCGGCAATCGATGCATAAATACCTTTATCTGCCTCAATGCGTGAGAGAAAAAGCAAACGTATTTTCTCATTGGAATTTTTTAAGGTAGAAAGTGCGCCATACCCCTGTGGCAATATGCGTTCGTCAAATATCGTTGATTCAACAGAGACACGTGATGTTTTCAAGCGAGAGGTAATGGTATCTCTGAAGCATTTCGCTAGAACTATAAATCCGTCTGTGTTGCGCAAAGGACAGGAAAAGTAGCGAAATTTCCCAGTGAATACTTCTTTGGCATAGTTGTCATCCCAGCCTCTGAAAAGCACAATGGTTTTCTTTCTTAAGAGCTTCGCAATAAGATAAAAAATGTAGTCTCGACTGAAGCCACTAAAGTTGAGAGACGGATTGATAAGTACGAGATCGAGATCGTTGCGCCATAATGTCCGAATAAACACACAGTAGTCAGAGGTCAGCCTCACGAGATGGCGAGTCTTGGCGTCTTTCTGGGTATCTCCCTCCCGCTTAGCGACGATGAAAAACGCGTAGTCGAACGAAAATTTGTTTTGCAGAATGCTGTAGTAGTTGGCGACTTCGCCACTGTTATGCAGCCTGGGGTTAGTATTAAAATATTTTTTTTGCCATTGAAGTAACCCTTTTTGCTCGGCTTCCCAACCAAGCAGGCAATTTCACGTATAATGGTCGCGTACGTGCGCAGATCATTTTTGTAGCGTCAGGGCAGTTTAACCTATTCGATTCTAGGATGGGCGCCTGTTTTTTGGAGATGAATAAAAATAGTAATGAGTGCTTTTAGAAAGATTAGTGAAAAATTGAGATGGTTTTGGAACCGCCTGCGCTGCATGTCAGTGCCAGAACTATTACATCGCATCAGAGAAAAATGCCTCATAAGTCTTCAGCGCCTTGGATTCTTCAGCGCTAAGCGGGCTCCTGTTCCAAATCTTTCCATTAAGGTGAGGCCCTGGCTGCAATCCGCTACGGCGTTGCCTGCGGATTGTTACTTGGAGGACGCCACACGTGTGCTTGCCGGCGAGGTGCCTATTTTCGCGCTGAGACCAGCGAATTTGGGCTCTGTTCCCTTGTGGAATACTGACCCTAAATCCGGTGTTCATGCCCCTCTTATTTTTGGCAGGGCGCTGGACTATCGAGATTCCGAAGTGGTCGGGGATATCAAGTATCTTTGGGAGCCTAATCGGCATCTGCAGTGGGTTGTGTTAGCACAGGCTTATGCTTTGTCGAGAGAGCGCCGGTTCCTTGATGGTTTTGCCGAGCAGCTATCGTCCTGGCTGGAACAGTGCCCCTATCCTCTGGGCCCTAACTGGACCAGCTCTTTGGAGTTGGGCATTCGCCTCATAAACTGGTCCATCGTGTGGCAGCTGATTGGGGGTGAGCAATCCGAACTCTTTCAGGGAAGACGAGGTGAAGCATTGCGGGAGCGTTGGCTTAATTCTATTTACCAGCATTGCCACAGCATTAATTTTTATTGGTCCCGCTATTCCTCGGCGAACAATCATCTTATCGGCGAGGCGGCCGGGTTGTATATTGCTTCGGTTACATGGCCTTTCTGGCAAGCGTGTGGGCAGTGGCGGGAGGTGTCCTATCGTATTTTGCTGGAAGAGGCACTGACACAGAATACCGAGGACGGGGTGAATCGGGAGCAGGCTGTTTCCTATCAGCAATTTGTGCTCGATTTTCTATTATTTTCTGGTTTGGCGGCAAGATCTACGAATCATGATTTCCCTGCCGTCTACTGGGAACGAATGGATCAGATGATAGGGTTTCTCGCCTCGATCATGGATGCTCAGGGTAATGTGCCAATGATCGGCGATGCTGACGATGGCTACGTGACCCGTCTAAGTCCCGATAAGGAATTTTGCCCTTATAAGTCCCTGTTAGCGACGGGGGGATTACTGTTCGGTCGCCCTGAGTACTTGCAAAAGTCAGGCGCTGTTGATGATAAGACTCAGTGGTTGCTTGGCCTTGATTACTCTCGCCGACATGGTTCAAGCGTGGCAAAACTCAGTTTGAACAGGAGCTATGCGACTGGCGGCTACTATATTCTTGGGGGTGATTTTGACACCGAGAGGGAAGTGAAATGCATTGTGGATGTGGGCCCGTTGGGCTACCTCGGTATCGCGGCACATGGCCATGCAGATGCGCTGTCCATGGTGCTGTCGGTAGCGGGCTACGAAATACTAGTGGACCCTGGCACGTACACCTACCACACACAAAAAGCATGGAGGGACTACTTCAGAGGGACGTTAGCGCATAATACGGTGCGTATAGATTCTACGGACCAATCCGAATCTGGCGGCAACTTTATGTGGATTCATAAAGCTGAAGCGGTGTGCGAGACATGGGAGAGCAGCGGGGAAAAGCAGCGCTTGCTGGCTAGCCACAACGGATACCACCGCCTGAGCGATCCTGTTACTCACCGGCGAGAGATAGCATACAACGCGGAGCTGCGCCGGTTTCGCATAACGGACTCTATCGAATGTGCAGGCCAACATTTGGTAGAACGTATCTGGCACTTTGCGGAAGCCTGTGAGATAGCGGTAGAACAAAATGCGATCTCTATCACGCGTGAAGGACGCACCGCGGGGTTTGCGTTTAGCCCTCTCGCATATCGTGAAATTATTGTTAGCCGGGGGAGCGAAAACCCCATAATCGGTTGGATATCGAGGGCATATGATGTCAAAGCCCCGATAACTACCGTGGTGGAAAGCCTCACGATTAGCGGTTCTACTACACTAATCGTCGACATCACTGTCTAGCGCCAACGTGATAGCAATAAAATAACACCTTACAACATTGCGTTTGTGGGAATTTCCAAAGTAGTATACAAACACATTCTTCTTGTTATAGTGCCCGCAGTATGAAGATCAGTATTTTCGGCATGGGCTATGTGGGTGCTGTCTCCGCTGCATGCCTGAGCAGCGACGGACACACCGTGATTGGTGTCGACCCCAATCCCACTAAGGTGGACCTGATCAATCAGGGCTTGGCTCCGATTATCGAAAAGGATCTGGAAGCGCTGCTTGTAGCAGGCGTCAATAGTGGCCGATTAGAGGCGACGAGTGATGCGGAGTACGCGGTCACGAATACAACCATTTCCTTTATTTCCGTTGGCACTCCCAGTCAAGCAAATGGCAACTTGGATCTATCCTTTGTCGAGAGAGTGTGTCAAGACATTGGCTCTGTGTTGCGAAATAAGGACGATTTTCACGTCGTGGTGATACGCAGTACCATGTTGCCAGGCAGTATGCGTGACATTGTTATCCCCACTCTCGAAAAGATTTCGGGTAAAAAAGCGGGCGTCAATTTTGGTGTTTGCAATAACCCAGAATTCTTGCGAGAAGGTACTGCGATATACGATTACTATAATCCGCCTAAAACAGTTATTGGGGAAATTGGCACAACAAGTGGAGAGTTGCTAGCAAGGCTATATAGTGACCTCAGTGCACCACTCATTCGGACCGACATCGAAACTGCGGAAATGGTGAAATACACCGATAATGTATGGCATGCGGTTAAAGTAGGTTTTGCCAATGAAATTGGCAATCTTTGCAAAGCCATAGGTATCGACGGCCACGACGTCATGGATATCTTTTGTCAGGACACGAAGCTCAATCTGTCACCCTACTACATGAAGCCGGGCTTCGCATTTGGTGGTTCCTGCCTACCTAAAGACGTACGGGCACTTAATTATAAAGCGAAGTCGCTCGATCTAGAGCTTCCAATTATTGGTAACATACTCACTAATAATGCCAAGCAAATTGATCGCGGCGTAGCGATGATTACGGATAAGGGCAACAAGAAAGTCTCGATACTGGGCTTTAGTTTCAAGGCAGGGACCGACGACTTGCGAGAAAGTCCGCTGGTTGAAGTGGTAGAGCGCCTGATCGGGAAGGGGTATGAACTGTGCCTATATGATAAAAGCGTAAACCTCGCAAGACTGACAGGCGCCAATAAAGACTATATCCTCAATGCCATTCCCCACATTTCCTCGCTGATGGTGGAAACGCTCGACGAAGCAATTTCCCATGGACAGACCATTGTCATTGGTAACGGTGCGAACGAATTTAAAAACATCATGGCCATGACGAACGACGAGCAGGTGATTGTTGACTTGGTCAGAATAGTCAATCATCGCAGTATTGCAGGGCGGTATGATGGCATCTGCTGGTAAGCGAATCCTTTTTATAGTTGAAAACCTTCCTTCTCCATTCGATCGCCGAGTCTGGCAGGAGGCGACAACGCTGCATCAAAATGGATACCAAGTTGCTATTATCTGCCCTACCGGCAAAGGTTATGAAGAAAAGTATGAATGCCTAGACGGGATCCATATCTATCGGCATCCGTTACCGCCGGAGGCTGAAGGTGCTCTAGGGTATGCGCTAGAATACAGTGTAGCGCTATATTGGGAGTTTTACCTGTCGTTCAAAGTGTTATTCAGCCATGGCTTTGATGCAATTCATGCTTGTAATCCACCGGACTTGATCTTTCTCGTCGGTGGATTTTTCAAATTCTTTTTTCACAAGAAATTTCTTTTCGATCACCATGACATTAACCCTGAGCTCTATGAAGCTAAGTTCGGTCGGCGCGATTTTTTTTATCGGTTAATGCTACTTTGCGAGAGACTCACGTTCAAAACAGCTGATAGATCTATCGCCACCAACGAATCTTACAAGCAGATAGCGATAGAGCGCGGTGGTATGCACCCCGACAAAGTGACGGTTGTTAGAAGCGGTCCGAAACTTGATCGGTTAAAGATCATTGAACCAGTACTCGCCCTTAAAAAAGGTCGAAAACATTTAGTCGGTTATGTGGGAGTGATGGGTAAGCAAGAAGGCATCGATTACTTGTTGCGAGCTCTGCAGTATATTGTAGAACATAAGAACCGAACTGATGTGCACTTCGGGCTGGTAGGAGGCGGAACAGAGCTCACTAGCCTGCAGGCCTATGCGAAGGCTTTAGGGGTAGAAGACTATGTTACGTTTACCGGACGCGTTTCAGATCAGCAGATGCTGGAAATGCTCAATACAGCAGATGTTTGTGTAAATCCTGACGTGGCCAACGAGATGAACGATAAGTCCACGATGAATAAAATCATGGAATATATGGCGTTGGCCAAGCCCATTGTGCAGTTCGATTTAAGCGAAGGGCGCTTTTCAGCTCAGGAGGCATCTCTCTATGCACGCAGGAATGATACGAAAGACTTAGCGGAGAAAATACTCTTGTTACTTGACGATCAGGTAAAGCGAAAGGCTATGGGTGATTTTGGTCGAAATCGCATTATTACTGAACTAGAATGGAAATACGAAGAGCCGAAATTGCTCGAGGCTTATCGGCTGTTGTTTTTGTAGCCATTAAGAAGACTGTAGACATAGCTGAGCAGTCTAGTCGAACCCCGCTTATATCAATTATTAATGCCAGCTAGCCAGCAATTAATCCATCGTCAGGGTTTAAAGTTTCTTTACTAATTCAGACGCCTCATCAGAGCCCACAAATGTCGCATCGTTAGCAAGAGATTTTTCTAGTTCCATTTTGGCAGATGTATTATCCCCGAGCCTGTAATACGTCATTCCCAAATGGAATCGAAATATACTTTCGCCACCATCTGCCTCAACAGCTCGTTTTAGCATTCGCTTAGCACTAACGTAATCTTCCATGTGGTAGTACAGCCAGCCACGAGTATCCAAAAGTACAGCTATATTGGTATCTTCAAACTTAATGGTTAACTGAAATGCTCGAGCAAAGCTTTCCTCGCTGGGAAAGTAATCCATTAGAAGCATGGCCAGGTTGTTAGATGCAATCACTTGATCTCGGTCGATATCCAGCACTGCGTTGTAGACATCTACGGCGTCTTGGTGTCGTTCTAGAGCTTCGAATAATCCCGCCTTGAGATTCAACAGTTCGACATTCTTTGGCGACAATTCCAGGCCATCGTTATACGCCTTAAGTGCAGCGAGCAAGTCACCTTTTGCTTGAAGTACTATACCCAGCGCGACGTGAGCGGACGCGCGTTGCGGGTCGATTAAAAGTGCAGCTCGATAGCTCTCTATCGCGGCGTCAAAATCCCCGGACCTCAGATACACAGAACCCTCTAGTTCGAGCGGATGCACTTGCTCCGGGTAAGCTTCTATATGCTTCAACAAGTACGCCTCTGCGGCACTGACTTCTCCTGTTACAAGCATTGTATTGATGAGATATGAAAGCGCTTCGACTGCACTTGGCTCAAGCTCAAGGACTTCCTCAAATGCTGTTATTGCAGCGGGATATTCTTTGCTCGCGTACAGCACACGACCCCTTAGGTAAATGCCTCGTGCTAGCTGCTGGTCTTGCTGTTCTAGTGCTCTTGTGGCGGCTAATGCGTCATCCCAGCGTTGCTGCAAAATATAAGATTCGATCAATAAAACATGAGCATCTGCATTTTCCGGAAATCGTTCCAGATGGCTTGTCAGTATCGGTTCTGCGGCAGTGTAGTTGCCCCGGTTGATCAACAGCTGAGAGATTTTTTGCACTCCCTTGCTGTCGTTGGGCGACAACTCAAGTGCATTACGATAAGCATCAAGGGCAAGATCTATAGAATCATTTGCCGTATGTGCTTCGCCCAGCATGAGAAGTGAAGTAACCGACGTTGGATCAGATTTCAATACAGCGCGTAGATCCGAGATGGCACCTATATTATTGTTGTCTAAGAGTCTGAAGGTTGCTCTAAACTGCAACGCATGGTGATTGCTCTCTTCGATTACTAACATCTCATTTGTCATCGCCTCTGCAGTAGCTCGATCGTTGTCGAACATCCACGCCAAAGCAGCAATACTACCGCGAGCCAATTGTGCATCAGCACCATCCACATCAAGTGCGATAATTTCTCGCAAAACGTTGTAGGACGTCGCCCGGTCCGATGTCATATATATTCGCGATAGTGCAAAACGCAGTTCATACTCTTCTGGGTGATCGATAATAAAGCCTTTAATCGTACTTTCTGCAATATCGAGTAGATTCTGCCGATTCAGCGCTTGGGCTAGCCAGATCTTGAAATTGATACTGTCACGAGGAGATGTGGCGAGATTACGTAGTAGTGCATCCGCCTCGTCGTCACGATCTTTCTCGCTAAGATACGCCAACAAGCGAGAGTAATACGCCATGTTTTCTGGGTCGTCAGCAATAAGCTCTTTATGCAAAGCGATAACCGCAGCAGTTTCGTCCTGCGTAGATAATAGACGCAGTTTCACCTCTTTGGCGGCACTATCGGAAGGGTTCATCTCAATGCTTGTGTCAATGTACGCAAGCGCCAGCTCAGCATCTTGATCTGCGTAGAATGCCACCATCACGGAAGTGGCGCCGACGTGACCAGGCACGCTATCTAACGCGAGCTGTGCCTCGCTGATCGCGTCTGCCTCTTCTCCTTGGCGTTGAAATACAATAGCGCGGAGTGCGCGGGCATCTGCATTGTCAGGATCTAGAGCCAGTACAGCATCCGCTTGCTCTAAGGTTTTCTCATCAGCGTTGGGCCCGAAGCGGTAGAGGAGCCCCCCCATTTTTATGCGCGCATCTATAAAATCAGGGGCATATTCGATCGCTAGCTGCAGGTTTTTAGAAACTTCACGCCAGTTAGCATCTTGTGCATAGATAAGCGCTAACAGGTAGCGAGCCTGGGGATTGTAGCGGTTGATCTGGAAAACATTACGTAACTCTAAGCGAGCCTTTTTAAGTTCATTGACGTCATATTGTTCTTGCGCACGATTTAGGTAGTTCGCTTGCTGCTCCTCGCTTGAAGAGCATCCGCCCAGAAGGGTTATAAGCATTAGCTGTGTTAGAACAATAACGGTGAAGGATTTATACTGCATTAATACTGCCTCTTAGTAGTGCTACTGCTGGTAGTAAGGTCAAAGATTGCTCGCCAGAAGAAATAACGAAAATAGCGCTGCATTAGTAAGGCGCCGCTGGGCAATGTGGCCCCTGGCGAGTACATATTCGCCGACATAGAGCAGTAGAATAGTGTGAAACATAAGGGCGCCGGAGTTCACGCTCTGGCCAAGGTCTAATGATAAAGAAGGAGCGAGTAATATAACGAAAAACAATACAAGCAAGTCGTGTGGAGTCAGCCAGAAATATCTCTTGCGGGTGGTACGGATGGATACCACTAACGCCATAGCCAAAGTGGCGAGAAACAGGTCAAGAATCCCAAATGATTCGCGGAGAGGTGATGATAGCGCCATGCCATACACGCAGAATATAGTTGCCGTATAGGTGGACAGTCTACCAATCAACATCGGCCATCGGCCGCGGGCAAAGAGTTTGACACACAATATGCTAGTCGCCAGAAGCAGGGCTATGTAGATAAATCCTTTTGGCATTTCTGTAGACATCACCGCAAACAGGCATAAGAGAGCGGCTGTTACGACGCCAAAAAATTTTCCTGAATAAGGGTGCAAAAAACTTATTCGCCTGAAGATCCCGTTTCGCCGGTTAACGCCGCCAAACGTGTTCGCCCCTGTCATTCTCCAACCCTGCGCATGTCCTGCGTATAACACGCCTAAAACGACCACCAGGTAAGAGATGTAAAAACCGAGCGCTGTGGCGTCTGAATCCTGGCGCATTAAAAAAGCGCCTGAAAGGAGTATGAGTTGCAACATGTACATAGTTGCCACTACACCTGCCTGTGGCAAGCCGAGCTTGCCTATCTGGTGATGGAGATGCTCTTTGTCAGGACCGGGTAGCGGCAGCTTCTTTTTGATCCGTACACAAATAACTTGTAGGACATCCATAATCGGGATGCCCAGAATAAGCAATGGCATTACGGAGGTCAGAGTTAATGTCTCGGCTTCTCCCACAGCTATAGCCAGCCACGCGACACTAAAACCTAGAAACTGGCTTCCGGCATCACCCATAAAAATGGTTGCAGGATGTGTATTGAAGTGTAGAAATCCGACTAATGCCGCAGAGATGATCGCAGCAATAATGGCGACATGGATGACACTGCCTTCTCGCGCCAGCAGGAAGATCAATACCAGCGCCATAAGTGTTGTACCGGCGGCCAGTCCGTCCATACCGTCAGAAAAATTTACTCCGTTGATAACAGCCATAACAAAAACATAGGTCAGTGCGTAGCTGATCCAAGCTGGAGCGTTGTCTATAAAAGGGACATCACTGATGACCATGCCGCCGACCATGGCGAGGGTGACACCCAATGTTTGCCCGATCAACTTTTGAATGGGCTTCAGCTCTATAATATCATCCAGCAGGCCAAAGCCTACAATGACTAGGCTGCTCACCAAAAAGCTTAGAACAAAGTCACTCCATGGCAAGACGACAAGGATCGCGATGGCGGTAGGAATAATAATTCCTAGCCCACCACTGCGCGGCATCGGAGCTTTGTGGAGTTTTCGTGCGCTCCCGATGGGGTTGTCTATTAAGCCCAGTTGGCTCGCGTATTTCATTAAAAGCGGCATTAATACTAGCGATGACAACAGTGCTAGAAAAAAACCGAATAAATATAAAAGCTGCATCGTAGTTCTCAGCCCCCGCCCGGAATGAATCGACCTAGCTCAGGGTAAAATTCGCGCAGGAATACTTGTAACCGCTCATCTGCTGCCGCCTCATCACTGTTCGGCGGTATAGGCGTAATGAGACGGACTAATGCACCGTCACTGCGGTCCATGGTGATTCCGTCCTGAAAAAGGTACCACTTCGCCATATATTCACTTGTGAATGTGCGGCCGCGTTGTTGAAACCAGTAATAGACTAGCTGACGCTCGTCACCCAGTTGAATGATGGTTCTGTTAACGGAAGGCCCGTCCATCCCCAAGGCGCCAGACAATTCTACCTGCTTCAGATCGGTGATTCTCCAGCCCCCGCCTGGTATGCAGCTGCGCGGCGAGTGAATGGCAGCACCGGTGCGTTGCGAACCATAGTAGGCCACGTACAAGTTGACCGGCAAGGGGTCACCGGTACGATGATAATCAGCAAGGATGTAGTCGGAGAGCAACAGCTTGTTAAGGACTCGCTCCTCCATACTATTTTTCTGGCCGACCCAACTGTCTTTAATCAGCGGGAACTTCGAAAACAGCTGACGTTCGGGGACAATTTCTTCCGCAGTGAAAAGCACCATGCTCGCAGGGAGAGCCAGCAGGCATAAGATCATGGTGGCCATGAGAGTGCGGTTAGTCGCTCGCTCGCCTGATGAAATTAGCTTTATCTCCGCCAGAGATGGGTAGAAAAGGTTGATCCGGTGGAGCGCACTATGACCATCCGCATTGCGCACATTAAGCGCCCAAATTAATAGCGTGAGTAGCGCTAGGCACGCCATAAATACAAACCAACCTTCAAACGAATGCAAAAACCCTTCTGCGGCAGCGATTCCCCAGTATTCGACCGTTATTCCGATGATACCGATACGTAGGCTATTCATCAAAACAGTAATAGGGATTGTTGCGAAAAAAATCAGCCAGCGGTGCCAGAGGGGACCTTCATATAGCACCGCGATCAAAAACCCAAAGCTCATTAACGGGAACAGATAATTCAGACCGCTGCAGGCTTCCACAACCTGGAGCTGGTAACTGCCGAGGTCAATAACGTTACCCTCTGCAAATACACTGATATCCATCAGTCGGATAACAGCAACGCCAATTTGCGTCGAGATCAATTGCAACTCGGCGGAGAGTTGCTGCAAAATAAAACTTGGCAGGGGAATCATAAACACGAGGTAGAGCAACGCTGCCCATAGTCGTTGCGTACCACGCCAACCAATTAAAGCTAGCGTGAGAGCGACTATCGCCAATAAAAAACTGTAGTGCACGATGATGAACAGTGCGCTGAGCTCACCCAGACACCAACCCATTAGCGCCAGCGCCATCAAGCCGAAGGACCACCAAGTAGGCTGCCAATCCATGGACTTTATTTCGCCCATTTTTTGCCATAATAGGAAAAAAGCCACGATAGGGACCATATAGCCGTAGCTGTATTGCTCCATTGATGCCCAGCGATATTCCATTTCGACCAGGCCATCGGTGAAGATAAAAGCGAGAGACCCAATCGAGACGAGCAGCATTAACAATACTAGCCTCTCTGAGCCGCTGGGGGATGTCAGTGTTGGCATCGTAGGCTCCGGTTACCGCTGAACCATGGCGTGAAGGTCGACATCATTCATTTTTAGGATCGTATCTCTAACAGCTTCTCGCTCAGGATCATCGATACCGGCGCGATGTATGCCGCCGATTCGTTTGCTGCTCACGACCTCCAAGAGCATGGGTAGGCTTACCGTCGCGATGCTCTTGCCGTAGGCAACCACCAGCGCACCATCGCAGAGCGTATTGATGATGCGAGGTAACCCGCCGCTAAAATAGTACACGGCCAGTAAGGAGGACAAATCAAATAGGTCACGCTGCCCGCCAACGGACTCAATCCGATGACGCACATATCCCAAGGTATCAGACAGACTCAGCGCGCTTAGATTATATTCAGCGGAAACGCGTTGAGCGAGTTGAGACATCCCCGGTTCAAAAAACTTTTGCAGTAACTCGGGTTGACCGACCAGAATTATTTGTAATAACTGATTTTTGTCAGCGTTGATATTGGTCAGTAAACGCAATGATTCTAGATCTTGCGTTGACATGTTTTGCGCCTCATCGACAATCACCACGGTGCGCTTGCCGCTGGCGTATTGGTCGACTAAAAATTGCTGCACCGACTGCAATAATGCACTTTCGTCGTTGCTCTCTATGGGTATTCGAAAAGCAGTGATTATCCACTTGAGCAGCGTCCCGTAAGAACTGTGGGCTGTGCCAATGAGGCCCACTGTCAGTCGACTGTAGTCGATTCTGCTGAGGAGGTGCCGAACAAGTGTCGTTTTCCCACTACCTACCTCCCCTGTAATAACGGTGATACCTACCTGCTCCAGTAAGCCGAATTCCAGCATACTAAACGCTGCTGTGTGGCCGGGAGATAGAAAAACAGCATCGCCATCCGGAATGAGGCTAAACGGTTTATCTTCTAGGCTAAAAAAACGAGTGTACATACACCTATATTCCAGATGGCTATCGAGCCTTGTTGAGGATAGTCCCCATCATTTTAGATGGTCCTAGCAATTGCAGGGAGCGCTCGATCTCGTCTGCACGCGTCACGCCTTGTTCCACCACAAACAAGAAGGCGTCAGCTTTAGGGACAAATACGATGGCGTCATCGTTTCGAAGTAGGGGTGGCAGGTCAAAAATGATGATGCGGTCCGGATAACGGTTGGTAATGTCATCCATGAAAACACTCATTTCGGGAGAGGAGAGAATCTCGGAGGAATGACTGCCCTGAGGTAAGCCCGGCAGCACAACCAAACGCGGAAACTCTGGGTTAACAAGGATATTCTCAAGGGGCTCGTCATGGAGAAGATGATCTACAATGCCTTTATCAATATCGATACCCAAAGCCGTGTGGACATGCGGGGTGCGTAAGTCTAAATCAACTAGCATCACCGTATTAGTAACCTCTTGCGACATACAGATCGCGAGGTTGATGGCTGTGAGTGTCTTGCCGGCATTTTCTTGGGCACTGGTTATTGCCAGGCTGTGCCAGTTGTTGCGCTTCATACTAATCAACACCTGGCTGCGTAGCTGACGGTAGGCTTCTACACGCGGGTCGTGAATATCCCCCGCTATAATGCGGTTCATTGATAGCACGCCCTCATCCAGCTGAACACGGCGGGTCGCGTTATAACGGAGCTGTGAGCGCAACGGCGATGGATTTCTCCCGGCCTCAAAAGCATTTTTAGAGTCTTCCACTCTCGTTGGTTCTTCCGGCAGCGCGTCTTTTTGTGACGTACCAAGCGCTGCTGTTTTACCAATGAGGCCTTCTCGTTCGAGGCGTGCTTTTTCGATCGCGTCTTGCAAAGATTCCATTAGCTAAAGCCCAACTTATTGAGTATCACGAAGTAGAGTACGTTGAAAGGCATGTAAAAAAAATGTAGACAGAGCAAGAGTACGATGCCTACTACGATCGCTGATAATCGACTTAGTCGCCAACTCTTTTGTGTCTTCTTAGCATCCCATTCATTTTCAATGTAGGGGATAGTGACAAGCGGTGGCTCGCCCATCAGGCTAGCCAACTCACCTGTGCTCTGGATGCCACCATCCAGGCTTTCCCGTAAAAGAGCGAAGCCAAGTCCTACACCTACGCCGAGTAATAGGCCCAGAAAGATAATCGCAGGACGGTTTGGGCTCACAGGGTCTGATGGCACTGCGGGGGGCTCTATAAGGATGAAGCGCTCGCCTTTACGGTTTTCCTCCAAGCTTTTGGACATCTGTGCATCTTGCTGTTTTCTCTTGATGTCTTGAGCCTTGTTAGTGGCGAGTGTGTATTCGCGCAACAGAGCTTCGTACTCCTTTTCTACATCGGGCGCGCGTTTTATTATCTCCTCATAGCGCCCCGCCTTTTCCTGCAATTCGATTTTCAGTTTGCTAACGGACTCGGCCTCTGATGCGGTAGCATCGAGTTGAGTGCTCAACAAGACGTAGGCCGGATTGTCGGCCTCGGGGGTATAGTTTACAGCGGTAGCATTTCCGGCAGCTCTAATACTGGCTTCCAGCTGGCTGATTACCTGCTGGGTGTTCCTAATGTCCTGATGACCATCCAGATATTTGCCCTGTAATTCACTAAGGTGTCGTTTCTGCCCCTGCAGTTGCTGCCGCAAATCCTCTATGTCTGTTTCTACACCCAACTCCGCCTGTAGTGCCTGTATCTCACGGTAAAGCCGAACCACATCCGGGTGGCTATCATTGTATATCGCGGATTTGCGACGATAGTCCGACTGAGCAGCCTTTAACCTATCATCGTCACTCAGTACGACCTCTCCCGTGGGCAGCACAACTGGAGCAAAAGGACTCAACTGTGCGAGTCTTGAGGCAAGCTCAATTTCACGTTTGTGTAATTCTTGTAATCGCAGATCCGCTGTCGAGAGCTGCTGTGAGGTTCTCTCGAGCATGTTCAGGTTATATTGATACAGCTGCGGCAGGCTGCCTTCATTCAGCACTTTGAATTCAGCGAGTTGTTGACTGAAGTCTAGCACATCCCGATTTAATCGCTGGCCCTCCATTTCGAAAAAATCTGCAGTGCTGCTGGCCTGGTCGGTGCGAATATCGAGATTTTCGTTCAAGAAGAGGGTCACCAGCTTATTGGCAACCTGCTGTGCGCTTTGCGCGGACCTCGCCTTAAATGCAAGGGTGAATGCGATCGTCACCTCTGTCGCTCTGCCAGTCCTAGGGTCTATTACATCGGCGCTAACCATCTCCATATCCATGTCTTCACGAAACAGTAAGGCCAGTTCAGTGCCGGGAAGGCGGGAACCAGTGTCGGCGCCTGATTGCTCATACAAATTATACTCTTCGACAACTGTGGCAATGTTCGCGACGGTGAGAACTCTCTGGCTGATAGTCTGCACCTGTTGTGCGGCAAAACTGGTAACACTACTAAGCACAAAATCATTGGCCACGGCCTGCTGTTGAATGAGGATTGTAGCCTGTGATTGATAGGTAGGGGGTAGGCCAAAGGCCAGAATTATTGCCAATGCAAAAATAACAAATGCAGGTATACTCATCGCCCATTTGCGCCGTTTGAGCATGGCCACATAGTCATTCATGGACTTTACATATTCTTCTTCACTATTCATTTAAAGGCGATTCCCTTTTTAAATTGAATTTCTTAGGCAGTAGCTGCCGGGTCAACGAGACCAAATATATTCCTTGGGATTGAAAGTCAGCCGAATTTCCAGGGCGTTAGACTGAGCCGCGCCGCGGCCATTATCCTGATAACGATATGTATAGTTGCTAGATACGGACCAGGACGCCGCTAACTTATAACTTATGCCTAAACCGATTTGCGCAAACCTGCGGTCGTTATCGATAGCGCCTTCTAAGGCTTCGGTATTGCCGCCCAGAAGGCTTGCGTTGAAGCCGCTCAGATCTGATAATTGATAGCGATAGGTCATGTTCACTTGGTCAAATATGTTCAGGTCGCCATTGCCTGTAGGTCTGATATTTCTCGCCAAAGTCCCCGACAGTAAATATCGCTCTTGCCTGTAGTTGACGACTCCGTTAACAACATATCCAGTAGTGTTGGAATCTGGGGGAGATGTAAGCGAATTGGTATCGATCGAAGTCGTTACATACGTTACGCCGGCAGTGAGGGCCACATCCAAGTTTTCCGAAAGTACGGATTCGAAACCCGCCCGTGAGCCAATGATGTCTGATGTGGTCTGTCGATTGGCATTGTTTTGGTAGCGCGAAACGTTGCCTCCCAGCGATAGCGAGGTTCTTTCGGTCCACTGATGAGCTGCGCCAAAACTGCCGGCAATAACTGTGCCGCCTATATAGCGAGGACTTGCATAGTCCGTTTGTCCATAGTTTAAAGTGACGAAGGCACGACTTTTCTCTGTCAAAGAATAAGTGCCGCTGCCTCCAGCAGTTGCACGTTCGACGCGCGTGGCTATGCCTCCTATGCGACCGGTGTCAAGAAACTCAGTACCTCGAGTTGAGCCGCGCATATAGCCCGCATTGCCGCTCACGGACCCGAGCTCCCTTTGGTAGGCAGCATTGCCTTGAAAATTCTGATCATTACTGTTGTATCCGCTGTCATCAAACTTGTAAGATTCCAGCTCGCTTAAAAATGAGGCGCTTGTTTGTTTGCCGCGCATCCTAAAATTGATGGGAAGAGCAATTCGGACGCCGGAAGTTGCCCTCTCATCCTCTCGGCTTAACCCCTCGTTGTCGTTGTAGCTCGCTCCACCAAACACATTATAATCAATAGAATACTCCTTCGCTTGGGCGCTGGCAGACGTCAAAAGCGCAATCACCATATAAGCTGGGAAAAAGCCAGCATGACAAAAAATGATTGGCGTTTGTCTGAACATTTTTTTGATGGGTGAGCCTAGCAATCAAGGAACGACCACAATATCACGGCTATGCAGCACAATATTGGAGTGCATTTCTTCACCATTTTTGACCGTTGCGTATTCGAATGGGATCGAAACCTGCGTACCATCGGCTTCGCGCCGTAAAACCAGAATATCATTTTCGGCGGCGAATGTGTTGAGGCCCCCTGCCAGTGCTAGAGCCTGGATGATGTCGGTGTCACTAGTGATGTTGTATTCGCCTGGACGAATCACTTTGCCCATCACGTAAATTTTATTCCCTGCAACGTTCTGCACAGAGACCACCACCTGTGGTATATCTTTCATATACTTACTTAAGGCTTGGGCGATAGCATCACTGACTTCTGGCGGAGTACTGTTGGTAGTGTCGATCTCGCCGATCATGGGCAGGCTGATAAAGCCATCGGGGCGCACTAGGGCTTCACGACTCAGGAGAGTCTCATTCCAGACATCGATCATGAGAATATCGCCTGGATTGACAAAATAGGGTGCACTGGAGGCAGTAGCTGATAGTAAGACCATAAAGCTCGATAGTGATACGAGTATTTTGCGCATAAGGCAGTGTGACATCAATTTCTCCCGACAAGCTGCTGTCCGTCCAGTATAGATTAATTATTCGACAACTCTTTTTTATTTTGGGCATCTGACACAGTACAAGTCTATCTTTTGCAAAATGGGCGATAGGGCCTCAGCTCATGTGTCGACTCGTGTGTTTAAGCCGCCAGCTTACCCTATTTTTACATGAATATCAATAGCTTGAGTGTTACTTGTGAAGCTGTTAATGCGGGGTTCGTTAGCGGAATTATTGGAAAGATTGGATGACAAAAGTAATCGCCACGATGGCCGTCAGGGAGGATGGCCCTTTTTGATTCTGGCGTCACGGAGTATCATGGGCCCGACCTCTGTTTGGAAACGAGGCCACTAACAGCCCTTTAATTTGGAATTAATCGAATGTTGACTGTCCTATCTCCGGCCAAAACGCTGGACTTTGATGCACCCGCAGGTACTCTTAACACCACTCAGCCTGAGTTTTTGGCGCGATCTGCTGGGCTTGTAGAAGATGCACGTGCGCTCAGCCAAGAAGATATCCAGGCTTTGATGGGTGTCAGTGAGAACATTGCACAGTTAAATCATCGGCGCTTCATGGATTGGGGGGAGCCCTTTGAATTGGATAATGCTAAACAGGCAATACTGGCGTTCAAGGGTGATGTCTATACGGGCCTGGAGGCCTCGACCCTGACAGAGGCACAGCTCAGTTTCGCCCAGAGCCACCTGCGTATTCTCTCTGGCCTCTACGGCCTGTTGCGTCCGCTCGACTTAATGCAGCCCTATCGGCTTGAAATGGGGCTTAAGTTTGTTAATCGCGGGGGCAAAAACCTCTATCAATTCTGGGGCGATTCCATTACAAAGTCGCTTAATAGCCAGCTGAAAAACTCGCGCAGCAAGGTGCTGGTCAATCTTGCATCCAACGAATATTTCAGGTCAGTACAGCCAAAGGCGCTGGATGCCGATGTCGTCACGCCTGTCTTCAGAGATCTCAAGGGCGACCAATACAAGGTGATCAGCTTTTTTGCTAAGAAAGCACGTGGACAAATGGCCCGGTTTATTATCGATAACGCATTGGATGAGCCCGAGGCTATAAAAGAGTTTAAAACCGACGGTTATCGCTACAACAAAGCCGAATCGAGCGCGCGTGAATGGGTGTTTACTCGCGAGAATCGCCCAATCTAATCGCTGTCCGAATAGTTAGTAGCGGGGATACATTATTTGAAGGGCAACATTTTTGTTGCTGCTTGCCGGTAAAGGTCGTTTTGTTCCTCCTCGCGGTGAGTGAAGTCGCCTACTGCTGCGGACAGATCAGGATCTGCAATCCAGTGATTTGACCATGTGGTTATGGGGCGAAAGCCGCGTTGAATTTTGTGTTCTCCCTGTGCTCCTGGGTCAAACCGCGCTAGCTTGTTGGCGATACAGTACTCAATACCTTGGTAATAGCAGGCCTCAAAGTGTAAGCAGTCATATTCTTCTTCGCAGCCCCAGTAGCGACCGTAAAGCGTATCATTGGAACAGAAATAGAGGGCTCCGGCCACAGCACGCGTATCAAGGTAAGCCAGCACCATAACCACTTGGTCTCCCATCCCGGCGGCGGTAGTGACAAAAAAATCACGACTCAGGTAGCCACCATGACCACTGCGTTTGGCATAGGTCAGCTGGTAAAAGCGATAGAATTGCTCCCATTCTTGCTCGCCAATGTTTGCCCCCGTCAGTGTTTTTAGCACCAGCCCCTGTTCTGCGACACGCCGGCGCTCTTTTTTTAGCGCTTTGCGTTTGCGGCTATTGAAGGTCGCGAGAAAGTCCTCAAAACAGCCATAGTTATCGTTGAACCAGTGAAACTGGGTGCCGGCACGGCGATGCAGGCCGGCGTCGAGCAGTGTTTCGCTCATCCCCTCATCGGGGAACAATAGATGCCAAGATGAAATGTGTCGTTGTGCGGCCAGAGCCTTTATCGCGTGAAGCGCGGCGCGCAAGCACTGGTCTGCATCAATGTCAGGAGAGACGCATAGGCGCGGCCCTGTGGCGGGGGTGAAAGGTATTGCGGTGAGTAATTTCGGATAATAGACGAGACCGCGCTGCCGCCAGGCATCGGCCCAAGACCAGTCGAACACATACTCGCCGTAAGAATGGGCTTTGAGGTAGAGCGGCATAATTGCCACCACTTCGCTGTCACGACGTAGGATTAGATGGCACGGCTGCCACCCGGTTTCTGCTGTTGTGCATTCGGTTGTTTCCAGTCCAAGCAGGAAATCGTGGCGCAGAAACGGATAATCAGTGCCGGCGATAGCGTTCCACTGCGCAGCAGAAATTTGGTTGAGGCTGTTGAGAAACTCGGTGGTGAATGCATGTGGGTGCGGAGCTAGGGCCATTGGCGACTCAGGTGCCGTCTGTCAGATAGTTGAGCGCTACGCCGACAAAGATCACCATGCCCACCCAGTTGTTATGCAGGAAGGCCCTGAAACATTCATCCGGCTTGCGTTCGCGGATTAGGTATTGCTGATAGCCAAACAGCGCGGCAGATACGACCAGCGACGTGTTGTAGTAGAGGCCCAGTCCGAATGCCTGGCCCGCGAGGTAAAGACATATCAGGCTGGACACCTGCAGCAGCGCAATCATGAGCCGGTCGTACTGGCCAAATAATATGGCTGTAGACTTTATGCCTATTTTGATGTCGTCCTCCCGGTCTACCATGGCGTAGGCCGTGTCGTAGGCCATGGTCCAGAGCAGGTTTCCCAAATAAAGCAGCCATAGCGCGGGAGGCAGGGCCCCACTCTGGGCAGCGAAGGCCATCGGAATGCTCCAGGAAAATGCGGCGCCCAATACCAGTTGTGGTAATTGCATGTAGCGTTTCATAAACGGGTAGCTAGAGGCCAGTATCACCGCACCAACGGAGAGTATGACAGTCAATCGGTTAGTGAACAGCACCAGTATGAACGCGAGCAACATCAGCGCCACAAACAGGGCCAACGCTTCCCGGACAGTGATTGTCCCGGTCACCAGTGGTCGAGCATTGGTGCGCGCTACCGCACCGTCTAGATTCCGGTCGGCGAGGTCATTGATGATGCAACCAGCGGAGCGGGCAAGAAAAGCGCCTGCCAGAAAAATAGCCAATAGTGTGTAGTCGGGCATACCTTGCGCCGCGAGCCAAAGGGCCCAAAGGGCGGGCCACAGCAGGAGCAGGGTGCCGATCGGCTTATCAAAGCGAATCAGTTGCAGCAGTGCATGCGTTTTGGGTGAGATTACCATTGAAACCTATTGCGGCATGATGAACGGCGTAGCTTACTGGGTTAGCGACATAAATGCAGTGCTGACCTTGCCGCGCTGTGTGCGATGCATCGAAGGCGCTGCTCGCCAAGGGGTGAAAGCCTTCAGAAAAACCTCGCTTACCATCAGCTTTTTCCCGCTGATCTCGAAACGACAGCGACGCCCCCAGGCGAGCCCGGCTTGGCGGAGGTCTTCTGGCAGGTAGTCACAGTTTCCCGGCATATGCGAAAGTTCAAAGGGATAGCGGTGCATGCCGGGATGCTTGAATAGAAAAGCCCCTAGCGATTTGTTCTGTAACCGTCGCAAGTGTGCCAGGCTGCCATTCAGACTTGTAATGGGAAAGATGCTACGGGCAAATACTACAGCGTTGTCATCCAATAATAGAACGACCTCGCGCACCAGCGCGATCTGTCTGGGGGGTAGGGCTAACAGCCGGCGCTCGGAGAGTAGCGGTACCTCCCACCCCTGATACAATCGTTTTACACTGAATTGACCCTGTCCAGACTCTACCAGCCGTGCCGTCAGAGAACCGTTGTCTGTTAACCAGCTGCGCAAATTCGGCGGTAGGGTCTTACGGGCATAGAGCCCCTCGGGCCGCCAGCGGGGCTCAACGGGTATGCGTTTGCGCCACTGCGGGCGCGGCACCAGTGCGGGATTGGACGGTTGCAAACGTATGATATCCTTAATTCGAGTGGCGAGAATGCTTTATCGGGAGTGCGCTTGCAAGAGGGTTGCCGATCCAAATTTCCAGAAGTTTGACGAGAAAAAATCCTTGCACAATTATTGTACAACCCTATAGTCTTCGGTTTCCAAATTTGTCCATTTTTCCGTTGCTGCAAGGTTTCGTATTTTGCGTCCGGCAAATGAAGTCATCCGCAAGCATTATAAAGAGTGAGAAGTAGCATGAGTCAGTGGGAATGTATTGTCTGTGGCCTGATCTATGACGAGAAGGAAGGTTGGCCGGACGATGGTATCGCGGCAGGTACCAAGTGGGAGGATGTTCCGGAAGATTGGTTGTGTCCTGACTGTGGTGTTGGCAAGGAAGATTTTGAATTACTAAAAGAGGCACCGGTTGACGATGTGCCCCACCATGAGAAACCTACGGTGGATAAAGTCCATGCGCCGGTGGTTATTCTCGGGACAGGCCTGGCAGGATATGGCTTGGCCAAGGAGTTTCGCAAGCATGATAGCGAAACGCCGCTTATCATTATTACGTCGGACGACGGCCGCGCCTATTCCAAGCCCATGCTGTCCACGGGTTATACCAAAGACCACTCGGCTGATGATCTGGCCCAGTTGGATGCGGGTAGCATGGCACGCCAACTCAAAGCCAGCGTTTGGACAATGACCAAGGTGAACGAGCTTGATACCGAGCGTCAGTTGATCAAGGTGGGTGATGCCGAGACTGTAATTCACTACCGAAAATTGGTTCTGGCCGTGGGTGCCGAGGTGATCCGTCCCCCGATTGAGGGCGATGGGCTGGAACTGGTCTATTCCGTCAATGATCTGCTGGACTACGCTGATTTTCGCGTCGCCGTTGCCAAGAATGGTGTAAAGAAGGTGTGCATCATCGGAGGCGGACTGATCGGCTGCGAATACACCAATGATTTGATTAATGGTGGGTTTCAGGTGGAAGTTGTGGATCCTCTTGGTTACTGCCTGCCAACGTTGTTGCCCGAACCTGCGGGTAAGGCAGTGCAGACAGCGTTGGAACAAAAAGGCGCGAAGTTCCATTTCGGTCCTTTGGTAACTGCCGTGAACAAGGCTGAGAAGGGCGTGATTGTGAGCCTTAATAATGGCGAGACCATTGCCGCCGACATCGTCATTTCGGCGGTTGGTGTGCGGCCTCGAACTGATTTAGCCACGGCCAGCGGTATTGTCGTCAATCGGGGTATTGTTACCAATCGCCTTTTAGAGACCAGCGCTAGCCACGTTTATGCGATGGGAGATTGCGCAGAGGTTGACGGGCACGTGTTAGTTTATGTCGCGCCTTTGATGGCGGCGGCTAAAGCGTTGGGCAAAACCCTAGCGGGTCAGCCCACTGAGGTCAGCTACGGGGCCATGCCGGTGACGATTAAAACGCCTGCCTGTCCGGTGGTAGTCGCGCCTGTTGCGCGCGGCGCAGAGGGTGACTGGATTATTGTGGCCGACGGCAACAACGTCAACGCGCAGTTCCGTGACAGTGGTGGCAAGTTGTTGGGTTTTGCGCTGACCGGTGAGGCCATTAAAGAGAAAATAATCCTGCAGAAAGAATTGCCGCCGATTATGGCCTGACGTGGGGCTCTATGCGCACCGGTATTGTTGGTGACCGACAACGCTGAGCATCATGTGAGACGCTGGTTGCACGACTTTGTTGTCGGCTTGAACCTATGCCCTTTTGCGCGCCCTCTGCTGGGTGCGCCCAATCTGCGTATAGCCGTTTGTGAGGAGAGCCAGATGGCGGGTTTGCGCAGGGTGCTTCTGCAGGAGCTGGATTTACTGCAGCACAGCACAGAGCAGGATGTCGCGACGACCCTTGTGGTGTTTCCCCAGGCGCTGCAGAGTTTTGAAGACTACCTACAGTTCGTTGATGAAGCCCAGGACCTGTTGGTTGAATCGGGCCTTGATGGCATCGTGCAGTTGGCCAGTTTTCATCCGCAATATCGCTTTGCCGGAGAGGCCCCAGAGGCTGCCAGTCACTTCAGCAATCGGGCACCCTACCCGCTCATTCATCTTCTCAGAGAAAGTATGGTAAGCCGCGCATTGGAAGACTTTGCCGATCCCGACCAGATCCCAAACAGGAATATTGAAGCCTTGAGTGCTATCGGCGTGGATGAACTGGAGCGGCGCTGGCAGGCGTTATTTCTGCGTTAGCGCCATTGGTTATCACGGACAGCTGAAGCCTATTCAAACTTTGGCAAATTGCTGGCCGGAGCCGGTCCACCGGTGAATCAGTGGGTCAGTCCGTTCTGGATAGGATTTACGGATAGTGTTGGCAATAACCTGCACCTCGTCTAATAGGTGACTGTGTGCCGGTAGCGAAGCGATCCTGAACTCCAGCAGACCGGTTTGCCGGGTGCCGAGTACTTCACCTGGGCCGCGCAGTTCCAGATCTTTCTCGGCGATATAGAATCCATCCGAACTTTCCCGCATAACAGACAGGCGCTGTTTGCCGTTGGCTGATAGCGGGGTCTGATATAGCAGTACACAGTGGCTGGCTTGTAAGCCTCGGCCCACCCGCCCGCGCAGTTGATGCAATTGAGCCAAGCCAAGCCGTTCGGGGTTTTCAATGATCATCAGGCTGGCATTGGGCACGTCTACGCCAACTTCAATGACGGTTGTGGCTACCAGCAATGCCAGTTCGCCGCTTTTGAACGCGGCCATTATCGCGGCCTTTTCCAGCGGTTTGAGCCGGCCGTGAATTAGCCCGATTGCCAGATGAGGGAGTCCCGCACGTAATTCTGCAGCGGTCGCCTCCGCCGCTTGTGCCTGCAGTACATCGCTTTCTTCAATGAGGGTACAGACCCAGTAGGCTTGGCGGCCCTCGCTACAGGCGGCCGCGACTCGCGCTACAACGTCCTCTCGTCGACTGCTATCGATGAGTGCCGTGGTCACCGGAGGCCTGCCCGGTGGCAATTCGTCGATTACCGAACAGTCCAGGTCGGCGTAGGCGACCATGGACAGTGTTCGGGGAATAGGGGTCGCCGTCATGACCAACTGGTGGGCCCGGCCCTGTTGCGGCGCTGCTTTTTTGGTTAAAGCGAGACGCTGATGAACCCCGAAGCGGTGTTGCTCGTCGACGACAACCAGGCCTAAACATGCGAAGGCCACATTATCTTGAAATAATGCATGAGTGCCGATGACCAAACTTGCGTCCCCGGAGGCGATGCGACCTAAAGCGGTTAACCGTTTGTTGCCCTTGGTGCGGCCGCTTAACCATTCCATGGTGATGTGGAAGGGTTCGAACCACTGACAGAAATTACGCCAGTGCTGCTCTGCTAATATCTCTGTAGGGGCCATGATCGCGACCTGGTAGCCACCGCTAATTGCCTGCAGCGCGGCACCAGCGGCCACCAGGGTCTTCCCTGACCCCACATCGCCCTGCACTAGCCGCATCATTGGAACAGGCTTGGCCAGATCAATAGCGATTTCTTGCAGGACATGGAGTTGAGCGTTCGTGGGTGTGAACGGCAGGCTTGCGAGGAATGCTCCGAGTGCCTCCTTGTTCGGTGGCAGGGCTGGCGCGCCCTCTTCCTGTTGCCGCTCGCGCAGTCGGTGAAGCGATAGGTTGTGCGCCACCAATTCTTCCAGCGCCAGTCGCAACTGGGCCGGATGTTTGCCTTCTCGCAGTAATTCTTGGGCGGCGTCAGGGGGAGGGGTGTGCAGATATTGCAGGGCCTTCGTTAATTCATAGGGGTATTTGCCGCTGGGAGGCAATAACTCATCGACTTGTTCTCTGTGCAGGCGGTCGAGGGCTTGTTTGCAGAGTTTGCGCCACTGGTTTTGGCCGATACCGGCCGTCGTCGGGTAGATCGGGGTTAGGGCCTCCTCTACAGCGACCTCGTCGTCCTGTAGTACGCGATATTCCGGGTGGTACATTTCCAGGCCGCTGCCACCGCGACGCACCTGGCCGAAACAGCGCAGTCGACTGCCGGTTTGTAGGGTGTTTTTCTGCGCGGCGCTAAAATGGAAAAAGCGCAGGGTCAACGTTCCACTGCCGTCCTGGATTCGCGCTACGAGGCTGCGGCGACGCCCAAAGACTACATCTGCCGCTCGCACCTCTCCTTCTATTACTACATCGGCGCCCTCCCTGGCAGCCGCGATGGGGGTGACCCGAGTGCGGTCCTGGTAGCGCAATGGGAGGTGGAATAGGAGGTCCTCCACGTGCTGAACGCCGTAATCGGCTAGCGTGCTCGCAAGCTTGGGGCCCACTCCACGCAGCTCCTGTACTGAAATATTGGCGATGCCGTCTATCATTGTATTACTGAGGCCGTAGGGCATCGATGAGAATATCGATAGCCTCTGGTCGCGGATAACTCACACGCCAGGCTAAGGCGATGCTCCGGCAGGGTGCTGGACTTTCGAACGGCCGTACGGCCAGTACATTGTTCCCATAGGTGGCTTCATTGGCCGCTGATTCCGGCAAGACAGTAATCCCCAGGCCGCTTGCCACCATGTGCTTTAGGGTTTCCAGAGAGCCGCCTTCTACCACCGTATGGCCCTGCGCATATTTTTCTCGTATGGCGCGTTGAAGCCCGGGGCAGGCTTCCAACACCTGATCGCGGAAACAATGGCCCTCGCCCATTAAAAGTACCGGGTGTTCGGCCAAGCTGCTGGCGTTGATGTGTGAGTGTTCAGTCAGTGGGTGGTCTTGTGGGAGTAACACCACGAACGATTCATCGAAGAGTGTCCGTGTGACTATGTCAGTTTCGGTAAAGGGCAGCGCTACAAAAATAGCATCCAGCTCCCCGCTGCTTAGCTTGACGCGCAGACTGGCGGTATAGCTCTCCTCGATGAACAGTGGCATGTTGGGGGCCAATTGCTTTAGATGGCTGACCAAGCGTGGGAACAAATAGGGACCCACGGTATAGATCGCGCCGACGGAGAGCATACTACCCATTGGATCCTTGCCCTGTTCCGCCAGCAGTCGCAGGTTTTGCGTTTCGCGCAGAACCGTGCGAGCCTGCTCTACAATGAGCTCTCCGGTGGGAGTGGTGGCCACCTTGTGACGTGCGCGCTCGAACAGGCAGACACCAAGCTCGGCTTCGAGCTTTTTGATGGCGATGCTAAGAGTGGGCTGACTGACGCTGCATTGCTCAGCCGCTTTGCGAAAATGACCTGATTCGGCCAGTGCTACAAGGTAGCGCAGTTCTGTTAATGTCATGGGATCTCGGTCTTGCTAATACAGCCCCTAGTGTAACCAGTGAGTGATTAATATATGAAGCATAGTTCTGTTCTAATTGTCGGATGTGGCGATATTGGTATTCGTACCGGTGGACTGCTTATGGCACAGGGCTGGGACGTTGCGGGTGTGAGGCGCGATAGTTCGAAGTTGCCAGCTGAATTTGTCGCTTATGCAGCGAACTACACTCAGTCCGCAAGTCTGGATTTTATAGCGCCGTTAGCGCCGGACTTCGTGATCGCTACATTTAATCCCGCAGACCGAACTCCAGCGGGCTATCAAGCGGGCTTTCAAAACGCTATGAGCCATTTGATCTCTGGTCTGGGCTCGCATCGACCGCGACATATCCTGATGGTAAGCAGTACCCGCGTTTTTGCCGAGGCCCGCGGCGGTTGGGTGCACGACGATAGCCCGCTGACTGATGATGATCCTTGTGCTCTGGCAATAATTGCCGCCGAGCAGCAACTACTGGCCTCGGGGCATAATGCGTCAGTGGTGCGATTTGCCGGGATATACGGTATCCCGGGAAGTCGTCTTATGTCGAGGGTTGGCAGGGGGGAGCTCTGTCACTCGGAGCCTGTGAGTTACACCAATCGCATTCACCGGGATGATTGTGCGGGCTTTCTCGCGCATCTGTTGCAGCTGGTCGATGCAGGAAAAAAAATCGAGCCTCTCTACATCGGAGTAGATAATGAGCCAGCGCCCCGTTACGAAGTGGAAGCTTGGTTGGCAGGAGCAATGGGGTTAGAGGTGCTGCCGCAGCAGAGATTGCCCGCATCAGTCGATTTACCCACTGGGCGCGGCGAGAGTGGCCATAAGCGCTGTCGCAATAAAGCGCTTCATGACAGCGGCTATCAGCTGATTTATCCCGACTATAAAAGTGGATACAACGCGTTGCTTGCTCAGAATTAAAGCGCGAGGACTGCCTCTATCTCAATCTGCGCGCCCTTGGGCAGTGCAACGACCTGCACGCAGGCACGCGCGGGAAAGGGCTCTTCGAGGAAGCGTGCCATGACCTCATTAACCACTGCGAAGTGTGCAAGGTCAGTGAGCGAGATATTGATTTTGACTGCATTTTTCAGGCTGCCTCCGGCCGCCTCTGCTACCGCGCTCAGGTTTTGAAAGGCCTGGACCGCCTGTTCTGTTATATCTTCGGACACCAGCTCGGTCGTGCCAGGCACCAAAGGGATTTGGCCGGATAGCCATACGGTATTGCCTACCTTGACTGCCTGCGAATAGGGGCCAATGGCAGCAGGGGCAGCGGGTGTCGAAATGACGGCGCGATTACTCAAGGCAGTTCTCCATTCTATAGGCGGCGCGGGTTGTCTGGCCGTTTAGTTTTTGACGCGGTTAACTTTGTGCACGTGATTGATAGTCCTTAGGCGCTTCATGACTCGGGCCAGATGCACTCTATCGTGAACCAGCATTTCCAAGGTGACATAGGTGAACTGATAGTCTTTGTCCTCAGTGGATATTTTCTCGATATTAACGTTCATACTATTGATGCGAGTGGCGATCACGGCAAGCATCCCGCGACGGTTTTCGACCTCCACACGCAGCTCTGCGGAGTATTCGCCCTCCACATTGTCGTCCCAGCGCAACGCTATTTGCCGTTCGTTATGATCGCGTATATCGGTGAGATTTTTGCATTGCTCTCGGTGCACAACCACACCTTTTTCGAGGCTCAGATAACCCTCAATGGGGTCTCCAGGTATGGGGTGGCAGCACCTAGCATAACTGACCATGAAGCCCTCTGTTCCACAGATGGCTACAGGTTGGACGCTGTCACGATGCTGCTGCAGCGGGTCTTCCTCCCGCCCGCTCAACAGCTGCTGCGCAGTGAACACAGGTAATCGGTTGCCGCGAGCGATATCCACCAGCAGGTCGTCCAGGTTTTCATAGTGTTGTTGTGACAGGAAGTCCCGGAGCCTGTCTTCAGCGAGATTTGCCAAATTGGTGCCAAAATCCATGAGCCCCTTATCCAGAAGGCTGCGCCCCAGGGCCAGTGAGTCATCTAGAGTCTGACTTTTCAGGAAATGATGAATATTGGAGCGAGCCTTGGCCGTGACGGCGTAGTCGAGCCAGGCTGGGTTGGGCTGAGCACCGGGCGAGGTTAGAATTTCAATGGTCTGGCCGCTTTGTAGAGGCTCGGAGAGTGGGGACAGGCGCCTGTTTATTCGACAGGCTACACAGCTGTTGCCCACGTCCGTATGCACGGCGTAGGCAAAGTCCACCGGAGTGGCGCGCCGTGGCAGCTCGAGTATGCGGCCCTGTGGGGTAAAGACATAGATTTCATCAGGGAAGAGGTCAATTTTGACGCTCTCGATAAACTCCAACGAGTTGCCTGCGCGTTGCTGCATCTCTAGCAAGCCCTGCACCCATTCTCGAGCGCGGGCATGACTACTCGTGCTGGACTGGCTGTCAGTTTTGTATAACCAGTGGGCGGCGATACCCTTATTGGCCATATCTTCCATTTCCTGGGTGCGGATTTGGACCTCGATCGGCACAGCATGCATGCCCATCAGGACGGTGTGGAGGGACTGATAGCCATTGGCCTTGGGGATGGCGATATAATCCTTGAATTCGCCGGGCACCGGTTTGTAGAGGCTATGAATGCAGCCCAGAACGCGGTAACAGGTGTCAACAGAGTCCACGATGATGCGAAAGGCATAGATGTCTGTGATCGCGGAAAAAGACTTGTGTTTGGACTTCATTTTTCTGTAGATGCTGTACAGGTGTTTTTCGCGTCCAATGACACAAATTTCATGGCCCTCCTGTTCCAGTGTAACTTCAATCTGCTGGCGGACCTGTTCGACGAGCTCCTTGCGATGCCCAACCGATTTTCGCAGAGCGGCGTCTATGCGCCGGGCACGCATAGGATAGAGAGCGCTAAAGCCGAGCTCTTCAAACTCGAGGCGCACGGTGTTCATTCCCAAGCGCGCTGCGATAGGGGCGTAAATGTCGAGGGTTTCGCGCGCGATGCGGCGTGCTTTGGTAGATTTCAGCACCCCCAGTGTCCGCATGTTGTGTAACCTGTCGGCGAGCTTTACTAGAATTACGCGAATATCCTGGGCCATGGCCAGTGCCATTTTCTGGAAGTTCTCCGCCTGCTTTTCTTCTAGGGACTGGAATTCCATCTGTGTTAATTTACTGACGCCATCCACCAGCTCAGCGACCGTGGGGCCAAACTGCTCACAAATGGCGGACTTCTCGATACCTGTGTCTTCAATGACATCATGCAGCATGGCTGCGATCAGGCTTTGGTGGTCCATGTGCATGTCGGCAAGGATGCCAGCGACAGCAAGGGGATGGCTTACATAAGGATCGCCACTGTGTCTCTGCTGCCCATAATGCGCCTGCTCGGCAAAAAAGTAGGCGCGATTTACGTGGTTGGTTTGCTCGGTGTTGAGGTAACCACGGAGGGTGATATTGAGGGCATCTAGGGTTTGCATGTTGTTGGCTTGAGACCCGTATCAGAGATGCCCGCGGAGCTTAAAGCGCTTCGCTGGCCTCAAACACTTCAGCCAGCTCTTCTTCGGCCGCTATTTCGCTTGCTCGGCTGAGAATTTCGTTGGTGACTAGCCCTTCAGCAATCTCGCGCAGGGCGATGACAGTGCACTTGTCCGATTCCTCCAGTACCAGGGGGTCTTTCCCACCGGTGGCCAATTGCCGGGCCCGCTTGCTCGCCACCATGACGAGTTCAAAGCGATTTGCGACGTTTTCCAGACAATCTTCAACGGTTACGCGTGCCATTATTCAATACTTCCCATTTTTGCGTGCGTTACTTCAAGCTTTTGGCTTGGAGACACAGGTTACTAAAGCTGGGGCGCCGTCAATGATGCCGATGCCTCTCTGCCCACGGCACAGCAAATCTACGCCCAAGGAACCCTAAATTATAGCGCAGTATACCGGGGGCGCGTCCAGTATTAATCACTCCAGAGGCACTATTTCAGGAGGTTTTGTAACATGCTAGGCAGAATTTCCTGCTGGCGAGCGGTGCGCAGGCGCTGACTGGCGACAATACACTGCAGTTGATCTAGGGCTTGATCGAAGTCTTTGTTGACCACAAGGAAGTCACTTTCCACATAATGTGACATTTCTGCTACGGCGGCGTTCATTCGACCCTCGATGACACCAGGGTCATCCTGCCCTCTGAGGCTAAGTCGCTCCTGTAGAGCCTGGCGCGACGGCGGTAGGATAAAAATAGACTGCGTTTCGGGCAGCAGCAGCTTGACCTGTCTTGCGCCCTGCCAGTCAATTTCCAAAATGACATCAAAACCGCGCTCGAGTTGCTTTTCCAGCCAGATCCTAGACGTCCCATAGAGGTTGCCGAAGACTTGCGCGTGCTCCAGGAACTCAGCTCGATCCAGCATGTCGACAAAGACGTTCTCTGAGACAAAGTGGTAATTGACCCCCTCCTTTTCGGCGGGTCGCATGGGGCGTGTTGTGTGAGAGACAGAGACCTGTAGGCCCCCGCAGCGCTCAATGAGGGCATTAACTAGACTTGTTTTGCCGGCTCCTGATGGGGCGGACACAGTGTAAAGTGTTCCGGTGCTTGTCATGTTCGTTTCCTGTTGCGGTAGGGCAAACGCGAGGCGCTACTCAATATTCTGTATTTGTTCGCGCATCTGCTCGATGAGCACCTTTAACTCTACCGCGCTCTGCGTTGTAGTCGCCGATTGCGACTTTGAAGACAGAGTGTTGGCTTCTCGATTCAGTTCCTGCATCAGAAAGTCTAGTCGCCTACCACAGGGGCCGCCCTGTTTGAGAGTGTGCCGCACTTCGCCCAGATGGGCATCGAGACGATCCAGCTCTTCATCCACATCGGCTTTTTGGGCCATGTAGACCAGCTCTTGTTCCAGTCGACTTTGGTCGACTTCTATCTCTAGATTTGCGATTCGATGGATGATTCGGTCGCGCTGATGTTGCATAAGTGCGGGCAGTATCGCGCGCGTGGCATTGACCTCTGCTTCAACCAGAGTCATGCGATCCAGTACCAGTGTCGCTAACTTCTCCCCTTCCCGACAACGGTTTTGCTGCATATTCTCCAGCGCTTTACTGAACAGGGACAGCGCCTCCTTTTGCAGCTGTTCTTCTGATGCTTCTTGGGCAGAGCAGATACCGGGGAACAGCAGTACTTCCAGCGGGCTGATGGGCGCTAAACTGCCCAGCTGCTTCTGGATAATACCGGTGGCGGCTAGTAATGCGTCGAGGCGGGCGGTATCAATATGTAGCGCTTCAGTTTGTGCCTGCTGCGCCTGCAGGCGCATCATGCACTCTACTTTGCCTCTGGCCAGAATGGCACCAGCGTACTCCCGCAATTTTGGCTCTAGCGCACGCAGTGCATCAGGTAGTTTAAAGCTGCAATCGAGATAGCGATGGTTAACCGAACGCAGCTCTATCGTCAGTGTACCTTGCTCAATCTCGGCGCTCTCTCGAGCAAATGCGGTCATGCTCTGAATCATTACAGCCGTTGTTCCATCTCGCTTAACAGGTTACGAGTGTAGCAGTTTGTTATTAGTGCAAACAGGCCGGGTTGTGCAGACGCTCTGCGGCGCTATTTAACTACCTTAGCCGGCCGGCTCGCGTATACTGGCGCGCTGACTAAACACGACGGAGTAAATCCATGCAACGACCTAGTGGGCGCTCAGCTGCGCAACTGAGAGAGATCAACATTACCCGTAACTATACTCGACATGCCGAGGGCGCAGTGCTGGTTTGCTTTGGTGACACGCAAGTTATTTGCACGGCGTCAGTGGAAAAGGGCGTTCCGCGCTTTATGCGTGGCCAAGGTCGGGGTTGGGTGACGGCCGAGTACGGCATGCTGCCGCGCTCTACAGGTAGCCGCATGGGCCGGGAGGCCAGCCGCGGCAAGCAGGGCGGGCGGACATTGGAAATTCAGCGCCTGATAGGCCGTTCATTGCGGGCGGCTATTGATTTTTCGAAGCTCGGTGAGAACACGATAACGGTAGATTGTGATGTGATTCAGGCGGACGGTGGCACCCGCACTGCCGCAATTACCGGAGCCTGTGTTGCCGTGGTCGACGCCATTAATTACTTACAGCGCGAGAAACTGATCAAGGATGACCCCCTGTTGCAAATGGTGGCCTCAGTATCGGTGGGAATTTACCAGGGTGTTCCTGTGCTGGACCTGGATTATCCTGAGGACTCTTCGGCGGATACCGATATGAATGTCGTAATGGGGGAGACCGGAGGATTTATTGAAGTACAGGGTACGGCTGAACAGGCGCCGTTTGCTCGCGAGGAGCTTAATGGCATGCTGGACTTAGCGTCCGATGGGATACAGCAATTAATTGCCTTACAAAAAGCCGCGTTAGCCTCTGGATAGGCGCGGCGCGGCCGCAGACTAAAGCTCGATATCGTAGTCCATAATGACGGGTGCGTGAGAAGAGAACGGCTTGATCTTGTAAATGGCACCGTAATCTACAGCATACTTCAGGCCCTGGGAGATCAAATGGAAGTCGGTGCGCCAGCCATTTGTGCCACGTTCGCCATCTGGCCACCAGGTGAACTCGTCCTGATCTGAGCTAACTTCCCGAAATGCGTCAACATAGCCAGACTCTAGCAGCTCGTCCATCCACTGGCGCTCCTCGGCAAGAAAGCCTGAGACAGTGCTATTGCGCTGGCTGTCCTGCACATCTGCTGCACTATGGACGATATTCCAGTTGCCACAAATGATGAATTCCCGACGCTTGTTGCGGACTTTTTGCAGGTGGGCGCTGAGGAGCTCGAAAAATTCGTTTTTCCGGGCTTGTTGGGAGGCGTTATCTGAGTCTACCCGCGGGGCTAAAAGGCAGGCCACGCTCAGGTTTTCATAATCTGCCTGTATATAACGACCTTCCATATCAAAGTCGGCGAAACCGAGGCCGGTCATGATTGCCTTGGGTATTTGTCGGCTATAAATAGCAACGCCATTGGCTTTACCGCCTGCATCGTCAAAAAAGTAGGCGTTGTACTCCTCTGGGAAGAAGATTTTGTCCTGCAAGTCATGTTCTGAACATTGTAGATCTTGAATACAGATAAAATCTGCATCTTGCTCACCTAGCCAGTCAAAAACTCCTTTCTCAGCGGCATTTTTAATACCATCCGCACTGATACTGATGATCCTCATTTTTGATCCCTTGATATGAGAGCGTGTATTATCAAGCTTGAGTCACGCGATAATTTAAACATCTCGCCGAGTTCCCGTCGGAATGGTCGTGCGTAAGATGGTTTGGGTTGCTGTTTAGCAGTGCTGCCGACATAGATTATATTGGCGTCGGGAGAAGAATTTACTGCTCGTTTCCTAGTGTTAAAAAGGGGACAAATTCATATTTGGGTATTCTATCGCGTAACCTGTGGAATACAATGTTTCGTTTAAGGATCTAAAGCCGATATGCATGCAGTTCAAACAGAGTTTATTCAGCTTGCCCGCAGACATGAGGTGTTAAAATTCGGTGAATTTACCCTTAAATCGGGTCGCGTAAGTCCCTATTTTTTCAATGCTGGGGCATTTTCAACGGGTGCTGCACTCGCTGCTCTAGGCCGATGCTATGCGCATTGCATTGTGAATTCAGGCGTGCAGTTTGACGTATTACTAGGGCCTGCCTATAAAGGCATTCCCCTGGCCGCGGCGACTGCCATCGCTCTGGCTGACCATCACGGGCTGGATGTGCCGTATGCCTACAACCGCAAAGAGGCTAAAACCCACGGCGAGCGTGGTGTGTTGGTGGGGACGCCTTTGCAAGGGCGTGTACTGGTGATCGACGACGTCATTACAGCGGGTACGGCCGTTCGAGAGGTGATCAAGATGATCGATGAGGCCGGCGCCACCCTGGCAGGCGTTGTCATCGGTCTTGATCGGCAGGAGAGGGGGGTGGGCCAGTTGTCGGCCATACAGGAGGTGGAGCGAGCTCACGACGCGCCGGTGTTAAGTATCATTAACATGGGCCACATTATTGATTATCTGGAGACTGAAGATCAGGGGCCTCCGGGCGCTTTGGCCGCTATGCGGCAGTACCGTCAACAGTATGGAGTCTAAGCCGTGGCAAGTGGGCTAGGGGTTTATGTTGAACGCGCGGCGATTACCCCGTGCGAGTAACGTCCTTCCACCGCAGACCTAGCGAATAAAACGAGTGGTTTGGCCAGAAAGTGGCGTGGTGACGGCTTCGCGGAAAAAGCCGTCCATCAATAACTCCCATTGACGGGCCCACTCTGTGGTCGGAAGGCGCTGGAATCCGCTGCGCACATACTGTGATAGGCGTCCTTCTGCTGCCGCTATCAGGAGGTTGGCGGCTGCGGGCAAGGGGATGCTAGGACGCAGACCCTCGCGCAACTCTGCTTCCCGAATGACTTGTTTGAGCTGTGTTTCAAAGCGATCGAATAATTGTGCCACACGGACGTGCAGGCGTTCGGTTTCCCCCGCCAGCGCATCACCGGTGAGTATGCGGGTAAGCCCGGGATTGCGTTCGGCAAATACGAGTAACAGCATGAGCATTTTTTCGCAGCGCACTGCGGCAAATTGCTCTTCACTCAGAATGATATTGATGCGGCTAAAAAGCGTGTCTTCGATGAATTCGATGAGGCCTTCAAACATTTTTGACTTGCTGGGAAAGTGCCGATACAGAGCGGCCTCGGAGACTCCGACCTGCCTAGCAAGACCAGCTGTAGTGATCCGGCTACCTTGGCCGGCCTCCAACATATGGGCGAGAGCTTCCAATATTTGCTGGCGCCTTTGGGATTTTCTAGGGGGCATAGCGTTCCATATCGAATAGCGTGTCGCCCAATGCTAGCGATTACCCGTCTTGCCTGCAATAAGCGGGACCATAATGGGGGAGAATTTTTATCAGTTTATGCGAGTTAGACGCGTTTATTGGTGATGAGTGTGCCCATCCCCTCGTCGGTGAAGATTTCCAGCAGTACAGCGTGAGGCACTCGACCATCCACAATGTGCGCGCTAGTGACTCCGAACTTCACTGCATCGAGGGCGCAGCGGATTTTTGGCAGCATACCGCCGCTGATAGTCCCATCTGCGATCAAGCCATCCACCTGCTCTGTGGTGAGGCCGGTAAGAATGTCACCTTTTTTGTCCAACAACCCGGCGACATTGGTCAGCAGCATCAATTTCTCTGCGTGCATAACCTCGGCCAGCTTTCCGGCAACCAGATCAGCGTTAATATTGTAAGTACTGCCGTCGTCGCCCACTCCGATCGGCGCGATAACAGGAATGAAGTTGCTCCCTAGAATGACCTTTAGCACTTCAGTATCAATCTGGTCGACCTCTCCCACGTGCCCGATATCGACGTTTTCCGATATATCGAGCTCAGAACTGTACTGATTGACCGTGAGCTTGCGCGCCTTAATCATTTGGCCGTCTTTGCCTGTTACGCCGATAGCCTTACCGCCGTTGCGGTTGATAGACGAGACTATTTCCTTATTGACGCTGCCACCCAACACCATCTCCACTATGTCCATGGTTTGGGAGTCGGTGACGCGCATGCCATCAACAAATGTTGTTGGAATATTGAGTCTTTCCAGCAGGGCGCCGATTTGCGGCCCGCCTCCGTGCACCACAACCGGATTCATGCCGACCAGTTTCATCAACACCACGTCGCGGGCAAAGCTTTCGTGGAGCAGCGGGTCTACCATGGCGTTGCCGCCAAACTTGACGACAATCGTTTTGCCGATGAATCGCTGAATATAGGGAAGGGCTTCGGTCAGAACCTGGGCGATATTGAGAGCTTCTGCGCGATTGAGTGACATATCCTGGCCTACTATTAAGCCCGACCCAAAAGGGGCGGGTGGTTAGAAATTGAGTTCAATCGCAGGGTCTATTTGCGCGATTTGGGTTCTGAACTCGTCCTGGATCTTCTTGAGGTTTTCCAGTGTGTCTGCCTCAAAGCGGGCCGTGAGCGCCGGTCCCGTATTGGAGGCACGCACCAAGCCCCAGCCGTTGCTAAAGTCTACCCTGAGTCCGTCCAGAGTGGTGACTTTCCCAGAAGGAAAGTCGGTATTGTTGATGATTCTCTTCGCCAACTCAAATTTGTAGTCATCCGCCACGGGAATGATGATTTCGGGTGTATTGCTCGTAGCGGGGAATTTTGCAATGGCATCGTCTAGATTATCCCCGTGAGTGCTTATGATTTCTGCGAGGCGACCCGCGGCATAGATGCCATCGTCAAATCCATACCAGCGCTCACCAAAGAACATGTGTCCGGAGAATTCTCCGCCTAACAGCGCACCGGTCTCCTGCATTTTTTCTTTCATAAAAGCGTGCCCGGTCTTCCATAACACTGGCCGGCCGCCAAGGTCGGTAATCAATGTGGAGAGCTGGCGACTGCACTTGACGTCAAAGACAACATCCGCGCCAGGATTGCGTGACAAAAAATCCTGAGCATAGAGCATCAGTAATACGTCAGAGCGTATAATTTTTCCGGAGGGCGTGACGACCGCTAAGCGGTCGCCATCTCCATCGAAAGCTACACCAAAGTCGGCCTCAACATCGACGACTTCTTGCACCAACATTGCGAGGTTTTCTTCGTTACTGGTGTCGGGGGGGTGGCCAGGAAAGCGACCGTCCACCTGGCAGTTCAGCGGTATAACATCGCAGCCGAGCTCTTGAAACAGTTGCGGCGCGATCTCGCTGGTGGCGCCATTGCTCGCATCGATGACAATTTTAAGGGGCGTAGCGATGGCAATATCATGGCGGACCTTGTCTAAATAGGCAGGAACAATATTCTCGTGAGTGATTCGTCCATTTCCCGCACTAAAGTTACCGGCTGCCGCCTGATCGCGAATCTCAGCAATGCGGCCGGCCGCAAGGGTCTGCCGGTCCAGTACAATCTTCAGTCCGTTCTGTTCTGCCGGGTTGTGGCTGCCCGTTATCATGATGCCGGATCGGCAATTTAGATGCCGCGTAGCAAAATAGAGCAGTGGTGTGGGCGTCATACCAATGTCGATAACATCCCTTCCGGTCGCCATGATGGCACGGATCAGAACGGCCTTAATACGGGGGCTGGACTTTCTGCCATCACATCCTACGATCAGTGCGTGTTCACCCATTTGTCCAGCGATTGTGCCAATCGCGCCTGCGATACGCGCTATTACTGCATCGGTGAGCTCTTTCTCTGCGTGACCGCGAATGTCATAGGCGCGAAATATATGCTCGGGGAAAGCGCCCTCCTTGTAAGCCGCAACTTTTGTGTTGCTCGCAAGAAAAGGTTTGAGTGCGGGGTTGTGTGACACGCTTCTTCAGTTGTTTTTTCGGGTTTGATGAGCAATTAAATGAACAATGTGTTGTGCTATGGAGGCCTTGCTCGCGAGCTCGAGGATTTTCTCTCCATCGCGCCATAGAACAGTAACGGCATTGTTATCGCTGTTAAAACCTATGGTTTGATTGGACACATCATTGGCTACCATCATATCAAGGCCTTTTAATTGCATTTTTTCCCTGGCGTAGGCGACAACATTATTGGTCTCAGCAGCGAAGCCAACGGTATATGGCCGATATTTGTTCGCAGCCACTGCCGAGACAATGTCGGGGTTGCGCACTAGTTGCAGAGTCATTTCATCCTGTGATTTTTTGATTTTCTGATTTTCCACTGTAGCGGGGCGATAATCAGACACCGCGGCGCAGCCGATAAAAATGTCACACTCTGGCAACAGCTCAATGCACTGTTCCAGCATTTGCTCGGCGCTTTGTACGCTCAGAAATCGAATACGGTCGGGTGGCATCAGGGCCACTGGGCCGCTCACCAATGTTGTAATCGCACCTGCGTCTACAGCTGCTGCTGCGAGGGCGTAACCCATTTTTCCCGAACTGTTATTGGAAATGTAACGTACCGGGTCCAGGGCCTCCCGGGTGGGACCGGCTGTTATCATGATGCGCTTGCCCGCCAGCTGGCTATTCTCAAACAGACTGGCCGCAGCGCCGGCAATGATAGAGGGTTCTTCCATGCGCCCGAGGCCGACATCGCCGCAGGCCTGTTGGCCCGCCGCAGGGCCGATTATCCGCGCGCCTCTGAGCGACAATGTGTCTATGTTGGCTGTCGTGGCAGGGTCCTTCCACATCTGCTGATTCATCGCTGGAGCCAACATGAGTGGCGCTGCCGTTGCCAAGGCGACGGTCGAGAGCAGATCATCGGCCCGACCGGTGCTGAGTCGAGCGATCAGGTCAGCGGTCGCCGGGGCGATTAGCAGCAGGTCGGCCCAGCGCGCCAGCTCAATGTGCCCCATGCCCATTTCAGCATGCTCATCCAGTAACTCGGTATGCACCGGATTGCCTGAAAGCGCTTGAAGTGTAAGGGCGGTAATAAACTCCTGCGCACCGCGCGTCATGATCACGCGCACATTGGCGCCGAGTTCCTGTAGTTGTCTGACCAACTCCGCTGACTTGTAGGCTGCGATCCCGCCACTGACGCCGAGCAGGACATTGCGATTGAAAAGATGTGCCATTTATACGCTCAAACTGGGAAAATAACCTGTTGGGAAAGATACCATTGTGACGCCACATTTGACACTGCGGCAGCAGGGGGCTCAGGGAGGAGCACTATGAGCATGGCCGGTTGGGCATTCGGCGAAGGACCGAGGGATAAACTGTTGGAGCGAGGTGCTGCCGCACTGTCAGATGGCGAGCTACTCGCTTTGCTGCTCAATACGGGCTATCGCGACTGTAGCGCACTGGATATGGCACGCAACCTCCTTAAAGAATTTGATGGCATCAGTGGGCTGATCCGGTCGGATCAGAGTAGGTTGCTCGCTTGTTCTGGCGTTGGTCCGGCGAAATATGCCCGTTTATGTGCTGCAATGGAATTGGCGCGTCGTCAGGCTCTACAGAAGGCGTCTGCCGCGGATGTGCTCACCAGTCCCGGCGAAACACGACGCTTCCTCCAATACCACTTGGGGAGTCACAGTGCAGAAGTGTTCACCTGCCTGTTTCTGGATAGCCAGCACAGGGTGCTGCGCTGTGAGGATTTGTTTTTTGGCACGCTGGATGGCGCGGCGGTTTACCCGCGTGAGGTGGCGGTAAGGGCTCTACAGTATGGTGCGGCCGCAGTCATTTTTGCGCATAACCACCCTTCCGGCGTTGCTGAGCCCAGCAGCGCCGACCGCAGGATTACCGAGCGGCTGTGTTCTGCGCTGTCGTTATTGGATATCCGAGTGCTGGATCACATCATCGTCGGTTGTGGCCGAGAGTATTCTTTTGCAGAGCAGGGACTGCTGTGAGGCGAAGTGTCTACAATTCTTTGTGCAGTATGCCCTCTCGCCGGCTCTGAAGCGCTTGCTATGGCTGGGGTGTTCTGGTATAAAGTCGCGCTCTGCGCGGCCTGTGTTTCGTTTGAGTCGTTAAATCACACTCATTTTTACTGGAAATCCCGCGTCTATTTTGGGAGAGAAAAATCATGGCTAGAGTCTGTCAGGTTACTGGGAAGCGTCCGGTATCGGGGAACAACGTATCACATGCAAAGAATCGCACCCGCCGTCGTTTTTTGCCCAACCTGCACCAGCATCGCTTCTGGTTGCCGTCACAGAAGCGCTTTGTGAGCTTGCGGGTATCAACCAAAGGCATGCGTATCATTGACAAGTTGGGGATCGAGAAAGTGCTGGAAGATCTCCGCGCTCGCGGCGAAAAAGTTTAAAGGAGAATTGCGATGAGAGATAAAGTCAGAATGAATTCATCTGCTGGTACCGGGCACTTCTATACCACAGACAAGAATAAGCGTACTACGCCCGACAAACTCGAAATGAAAAAATATGATCCGGTAGTGCGCAAGCACGTTATGTATAAGGAAGGTAAAATTAAGTAGGCTCCCTTTTTAGGATCGACGACTGAAACCCTGGCTATCGCTGGGGTTTTTTGTTTCAGGGCCCGCTACGCATTAGCATAGAAAAGGTATCAACCCACCATGCCTGAACTGCCAGAAGTTGAAACCACCCGTCGGGGAGTCGAGCCGCACTGTGTTGGTCGGGTGGTCACTCGGGTGCTTGTGCGGGAGCCGCGGTTGCGCTGGCCGGTGCCGGACCAATTGGCGGCTTTGCTGGCTGGGCAGGCCATCGAAGCGGTAGAACGTCGCGCCAAATACCTGCTCTTTCGAACACAGGCAGGCTCGCTATTGGTTCATTTGGGCATGTCCGGGTCTCTGCGGTTGGTCGACTTCGATGCGCCCCCCGGCCGTCATGATCATATCGATGTTCTGCTCGACGATGGGGCCTGCCTGCGCTACCACGACCCGCGGCGCTTCGGTTGCTTTCTTTGGTTGGCTGCTGGCCAGATCCACCCTTTACTGGCTCACCTTGGGCCGGAGCCCCTGTCCTCGGAGTTTGACGGACAGGTTTTGTATCAGCGCTCCAGGGGCCGCAAGTGCCCCATAAAGAATTTCATCATGGACGGAAAGGTGGTGGTTGGTGTGGGTAATATTTATGCTAACGAGGCCCTGTTTATATCCGGAATTCGTCCAGATCGCGCTGCGGGAAGGGTCTCGGTAGCCCGCTACCAGCGACTGGCAGAAAATATCAAGCGAGTACTTACTTCTGCCATAGAGCAGGGTGGAACTACCCTAAGAGATTTTGTGGGGGGTGATGGCAGCCCCGGATACTTCGCCCAACGACTTTTGGTTTATGGGCGAGCGGGTCAATCCTGCAAGCGTTGCGAGGCTACGCTAAGGGAAGTACGTCTGGGCCAGCGCAGTAGTGTCTACTGTGCGACCTGTCAGCGCTGAGATTCGCTAGTAGGCCTTCCTGCTTCCTGAGCACTGGCAAACCGTTGTTTCAGCGCCGCGGCAACCCCGGGCGGAACAAACGGACTGATGTCGCCGTTCAGGGCTGCAATTTCTCTTACCAGGGAAGAGGAAATATACGACAAGTGCTCTGAGGGAGTCAGAAAGATACTCTCAAACTCGGGGTATATGGCTCTGTTCATATTGGCCAGTTGAAACTCGTACTCGAAATCTGATACAGCTCTTAGGCCACGCAGGACGCATCGGGCGTTCTGGCTTATGGCGAAATCCGTAAGCAGGTTACTAAACCCGATAACTTCGACGTTATCCAGGTGTGTGAGCGCTGACTCACTCATAGAGACGCGATGCTCTAGAGTAAACAGGGGCGTCTTTTTTTCGCTGTGGGCAATGCCTACTACGACTCTATCAAACAGGCGCGCAGCGCGCTCGGTCAGGTCCACGTGGCCATTAGTGATTGGGTCGAAGGTTCCCGGATAAATGACGGTATTGGTTCTCATGTTAGTGGCCGATTGTGGAGGCGGGACTGCGGATGGTAAACAATTTGTCGGGGAGCGACAACGCATCCGTTAGGAAAGGTCGCCGGTGGGGACGGTTTGTTTGATCAATCAACGCTGAACAGGCGGTACGCCACGCCACCTGTAACCTTCTCTCGGTGTATTTTCCAGCCCAACGGAACTTCGGCTGGCGGCTCCATCGCCCCCGTCTCAACATAGATCAGCGCATCGTTGCCCAACAACTGTTTCTTAGTCAATGCCTCGCAGATAGGTCCCACCAATTGCTGCATGAAGGGTGGATCAATAAATACGATGTCATACGCCTGAGTAGCCATCTGTAGAAACTGCTGCGCTGATACGGAGTGGCACCGGCCCCGATCAACGGCCACAAGTGTTTTCAGGTGATCGCTCACCTGGCTCAATGTTGCATTTGAGCTGTCGACAAAGTCACAGTGCAGCGCCCCTCTCGAAAGCGCCTCCAGTCCGAGCGCTCCGCTTCCTGTAAACAGGTCAACACATCGAGCGCCCTCAATAGTGGGCGCCAACCAGTTGAACAGCGTTTCCCTTATCCTATCGCCTGTTGGGCGCAACCCGTCTGCGGGCGTAAAGGAAAGCTTACGACCACGCCACTGCCCTCCAATGATTCGTACCTGATGAAGCTTTCGGGTGTCTTTCCCTGATCTTGTCATTTCTCCGCCGAATCCAAGGGTGGTAAGATAGGTGTCTTTTTAGACTTTCATTTGCACCAACACACTCTAGCACGGCCTATATGAAATTTTTTAAACGTAAAAACTCGGTAGACCTTGAACAAGCGTTAGCTGATAAAAGCTCCGCAGTTGTCGACGATGAATTGATTCAAGCACAGAAGAGCGCAGCTGAGGTTGCGGTGTACGAGCCAGCGTCATCGGCAAAAGCCAGTCTTTTATCCCGACTACGCCTTGGATTGGGCCGCACTAGCGATACTCTGTTGCACGGACTGGGCACCTTGTTTCTGGGCCGCAAAGAAATTGATGCTGAGCTTTTTGAGGAGCTGGAGACCCGCCTGCTGCTGGCAGATGTCGGCGTTGATGCCACGGTAGAAATTATTGATCGGCTTATGCAGCGTGTCTCACGCAATGAGCTGATGCGGCCGGACGCACTGCAAGGTGCCTTGCAGGAGGAGCTGCTGGCGCTGCTTCGGCCCTGTGAAGTTCCACTGGAGATTCATGGGCACCAGCCATTTGTCATTCTGATGGTAGGCGTCAATGGTGTTGGCAAGACGACCACTATCGGCAAGTTAGCGAAGCACTATATGAGCGCGGGACATTCGGTCATGCTGGCAGCGGGTGATACGTTTCGGGCGGCGGCAGTTGAGCAACTTGAGGTATGGGGAGCGCGTAACGACGTACCTGTTATAGCTCAACATACGGGAGCAGACAGTGCGTCTGTCATTTTTGACGCATTGCAAGCAGCTCGCGCACGGAAGGTAGATATCCTGATTGCCGATACGGCGGGTCGCCTGCACAACAAGGATAATCTTATGGAGGAACTGGAAAAAGTGGTTCGGGTCATGAGCAAAATCGACGCTTCTGCGCCGCATGAAATCATGTTGGTTCTGGACGCGGGTACGGGGCAGAATGCATTGTCCCAAGCGGAACATTTTCAGCGCTGGGTAGGGGTGTCAGGCCTGACTTTGACCAAATTGGATGGAACTGCCAAAGGCGGAGTTATCTTTGCGATCGCAAAAAAGCTGGGGCTCCCGATCCGATTTATCGGGGTTGGGGAGGCCGTCGATGACCTACGCCCTTTCGAGGCGGTGCCGTTTATTGAGGCCTTGTTCGATGGGGGTGACGCCTCTGCATGATTAGCTTTGACCGAGTTAGCAAGCGTTATGATGAAGGGCACGATGCTTTGCGGGAAATCAGCATCGAGATCGCCCAGGATGAACTCGTTTTCCTAACGGGCCACTCGGGGGCCGGCAAAAGCACACTGCTGCGCCTGATCATGCTGATGGATAGACCCACCCGTGGACAGGTCGTCGTCAATGGTCAGAACTTGGCTGGGGTCCGTCCCCGTAACATTGCACAACATCGCCGCAACATAGGCGTCGTGTTTCAGAATCACCAACTGCTGTTTGACCGAACGGTATTCGATAATGTGGCGCTGCCGCTGATTATAGCCGGCTATGACACCCGAGAGGTCGGACGACGAGTGCGCGCCGCTCTGGATAAAGTGGGGTTGCTCAATCGAGAGCGAGCCATGCCCATCGCGCTGTCCGGTGGAGAACAGCAGCGCGTGGGTATTGCTAGGGCGGTGGTGGGCAAGCCAAAAATCTTATTGGCGGATGAGCCTACCGGCAACCTCGACCCGACACTGTCGGCTGAAATTATGAACCTGTTTGAGGCGTTCAATCAGGTAGGCGTCACCGTATTGATCGCCAGCCATGACTTGGTCCTGATTTCACGTTTGCGGCACCGTATTATCACGTTAAGCCAAGGCTGTCTGGTCAGTGGTAGGGCGCAGTGATAGGCCGACAAGAAACGGTTCGGCGCAAAGAGGGCGCTAGCTTAAGTCGCACGGACCTGCGCGGGCATGCCAAAGCTTGGATACAGCACCACCGTCTATCGGCTGCGGACAGTCTGATGCGAGTACTCGACAGTCCGGGCTCCAGTGTGTTGACGTGGCTGGTGATCGGTATCGCACTCGCTCTGCCGGTTGGGTTGAATGTTGCATTGGATAATGTAAGCCAGGTAAGCGCTGGCTGGGATAGCCCGGCACAAATTTCCCTTTTTCTGCAGGGGGAAGTCTCCCCCGACAGACTACGAGAACTCGAAGGTGAGATGGGCGCGCGACAGGACGTTAGCAAGACGCGCGTTATTTCACGTGATGAGGCTTTGGATGAGTTCCGCACGTTATCCGGTTTTGCAGATGTATTGGCCAGCCTGCCGAAAAACCCGTTACCGGATCTGATTCTGGTTACGCCTGATGCCGCCCTCGATGGACCGGCAGTGTCGGCACTGCGCGAGGAGTTGCAGGGCAATTCAGATGTGGCGGAGGCGGTGTTGGACATGGAGTGGCTGCAACGGCTGAACAGCCTAATGGCGCTCAGTCGCCGTCTGGTCCTGGCGATAGGATGTATGCTGGTTGTTGGAGTAATGCTAATCCTGGGCAATACCATCCGTCTTGCGATTGAGGGCCGTCGGGATGAGATTGTTATCGTTAAGTTGGTAGGCGGAAGTAACGGCTTTGTGCGGAGGCCATTTTTGTATACCGGGCTCTGGTATGGCGTCGGCGGAGGTGTGCTGGCCGCTCTATTGGTATCAGCGGCACTGTGGTCCCTCGAAAAGCCAATAAGTGACCTGGCAATGCTTTACGAGAGCGCGTTTCAACTGAGTGGGCTGGGGGTGATGGGCAGCTTGAACCTCGTGATTCTAGGCGGCTTACTCGGCCTTGCAGGTGCCTGGCTTGCAGTCTCGCGCCATTTGGCCCGTATTCAGCCACGCTAGAACGGCCGCGCGCTAAGTAACAATTTATCCTGCAACTCCTTGAATTTAATACAATATAAATTTTATTTGTTTGATGTTGTGGAACTATTCTAATATTAGCACTCTAACTGATTGAGTGCTAAAATTGACCAAGGAACAGATAGGGGGTCGTAACAATGAAAAAGAGCCTACAACCGGTTGATCAGATGGTTCCCGGAGGCAGTTTGTCCGCGTATGTGCAGGCTGTCAGCCGCATTCCGGTGCTGAGTATAGAGCGCGAGCGCGAGCTGGGCGAAGATCTGTATTACAACGAAAACGTGCAGGCTGCACGCGAGCTGGTGATGTCGCATTTACGCTTTGTGGTGCACATTGCGCGCAGCTATTCAGGCTATGGTCTCGCCGAGGCCGACTTGATCCAGGAAGGTAATGCGGGTCTGATGAAAGCGGTCAAACGCTACAATCCTGAGAAGGGCGTCCGCTTAGTGTCTTTCGCGGTGCACTGGATCAAGGCCGAAATGCACGAATTTATTCTGCGCAACTGGCGTATCGTTAAGGTTGCCACTACCAAGGCACAACGCAAATTATTCTTTAACCTGCGCAGTGCGAAAAAAACCCTGTCTTGGTTGAGCGCAGATGAGGCACAGGCCATCGCAGATGATCTGGGTGTGGGGGTGCATGAAGTGCAACGCATGGAGGGTCGCTTGAGTAGTCGTGACCTCGGCTACGACCAGCCGGTTGATGCGGATGATGATGAAAGTTGGCAGGCCCCTCAGTATTATCTCGAGGATCACAGCGGAGACCCTGCTCAGTTACTGGAATCCAGTGAGTGGCAGGACAATAGTGAAGCAGAGCTTCACCATGCCTTGGCTGACCTAGATGAACGCAGCCGTGACATACTGTCGCAGCGCTGGTTGGCGGAAAAGAAGGCCACCCTGCATGAGCTGGCAGCACAGTACGGTGTTTCTGCGGAGCGCATCAGACAACTTGAACAGAGTGCGATGAAAAAGCTGCGTTTGGCCATCCCAGCTTAGACAGTCTAACAACAGAGGCGGTTTCACCGCCTCTGAGTTATACTGCTTAAATGGCAAAATTATTTATTACCCTAGCTTCTCTCAGCGGCATGCTAGCCGTTGTCTTCGGTGCGTTTGGAGCGCATGCCCTCAAGGGCAAATTGGATGACCAGGCCCTCAAGGTATTTGAAACCGCCGTGCAGTACCATTTCTATCATACCTTCGCTCTTTTGGTGGTGGGGGTGATAGCCTTAAACCAGCCTCAGACTGTGTTGCTCAAAAGTAGCGGGTGGTTATTCGCCATCGGAATTCTCGTGTTCTCTGGTAGCCTCTACCTTTTGAGTCTCACCGGGGTGCGCTGGCTGGGGGCTATTACCCCATTGGGTGGCTTGGCATTGATTGCTGGCTGGGCCTGTCTGGCCGCAACGGGCTGGAAGTTGCTGGTCTGATTCTGGAGTAATGGCGAGGATTCTCATGACGGATCTCGACAAGAGACAGCGCATCCGCAGTTATGTGTTGCGCACCGGTCGCATGACACAGGTTCAAAAACGTTCCCTTGAAGAGAACTGGCAGCGCTGGGGCCTTGAGTATGATGGTCGTGAAATAGCATTTGATGCAGTATTTGGTCGCTCCGGTCCACGGACGCTGGAGATCGGCTTTGGGATGGGCCAGTCGCTGGTGGTCATGGCGGAGGCAAGCCCGGACACAAATTTTATAGGCATTGAAGTGCACTCGCCTGGTGTTGGCAAGTTGCTATACAGTATGGAAGAACGCGGCGTCGATAATATTCGGGTGTATTGCCATGACGCTGTGGAAATTTTATGCGACTGCATTCCTGTTGGGTCGCTGGATGCCATACAGATTTTTTTCCCCGACCCCTGGCACAAGAGACGTCACAACAAACGCCGACTTATTCAGTCGCCTTTCGTCGCGCAACTGACAAGCAAGCTTAAGCCGGGCGGTATTCTGCATTTAGCGACCGACTGGGAAGATTATGCTAGGCAGATGATGGCTGTTCTCGGCAGTGCCGACGGGCTGTCCAATACCTGCGGTAAGGATCAGTTCGCTCCCCGCCCCGAATATCGCCCTCTTACCAAGTTTGAGGCGCGGGGTGAGCGGCTTGGACATGGTGTGTGGGACCTGGTCTTCTCTCGTGTTACACGTTCAGAGCCGTGGGTCAGTCAGGGAAAAACTCCGCAATAACGCTATCCAAAAAGCGCCGGCCTGTGTCCGTAGCTCTGACAGCATTTCTGTCGCGCACAAGCAGTTCGCGCTGACAGAGTAATTCTAGCTGCGGTTCTAACTGTGCGTAGTCCAGTCCTGTTCGAGACGCAAACTGCGGCAAGGTAAAACCGTCATTCAGGCGCAGCGCATTCATCATAAATTCGCCGGCGATTTCATCGCGATGCAGTGTTCGAGTGCTAGCGACAAACGCTTGTGAGGTAACAGACATATACTCTTGCGGCTGACGTCGTTTGTTATAGCGTTTGATGCGGCCATCGGGAAAACTGATTTTGCCGTGAGCACCCGCACCGATACCCAGATAATCCCCAAAGGACCAGTAATTACTATTATGGCGGCAGTTAAAGCCCTCTTGACTGTAGGCGGACACTTCGTATTGCGCGTAACCGTTGTCGGCAAGAAGTTGCTCGCCGCATTGTTGGATGTCCGCCAGTTCATCTTCAACCGGTAGTTGCGGCGGACGTTTGTGAAACACCGTATTCGGCTCGATGGTCAGTTGATACCACGAAAGATGCGAAGGCTTGCAGGCGATGGCCGCAAGCAGGTCCGTTTTGGCACTGAGCAAGGTTTGAGCTGGCAGACCGTGCATCAGGTCCAGATTGAAACTGTCGAAGCCAGCTTGACGCGCGAAATCAATCGCGGCATAGGCTTGATCGCTGGTGTGTATGCGTCCTAGCGTCTGCAGCTGAGCATTGTCGAAGCTCTGGATGCCAATTGACAAACGATTAATGCCTGCGTCTTTGAAAGCGTAAAATTTGTCTGCATCTGCGCTTCCAGGGTTGGCTTCCATGGTGGCTTCTAGTGTTGGAGCAAGCGGGATCAGCTGCGCAATACCCCGCATCAGTTTTTGAATCGCTTCAGCGGAAAAAAGACTGGGCGTACCGCCGCCGATAAACAGGGTTTCTACTGTCCGCCCCTGAATCATCGGCGAGTCCTCGCGCAAATCCTGCAACAACGTGCGGATGTAGTGATCCTCGGGGACGTCTTCTGTTTCGTGGGAGTTGAAGTCGCAATAAGGGCACTTGCGTTCGCACCAGGGCAAGTGAATATACAGTCCCAGTGGAGGGAGCGGCATCAGTGCTGGCGCAGGGCGTCGAATAAAAGCCTGCTAGCCTTCGCGCGGTGACTGATGCGATTTTTTATGGAAGGGTCCAGTTGTGCAGAACTGCATTGGTAATCGGGGAGGTAGAATAGCGGGTCATAGCCGAAGCCATTCTCCCCTCTAGCCTCCGATAAAATAAAGCCTTCCCAACTCCCCTGACAAATCAGGGGCATGGGGTCCAGAGCGTGCCGCATGTAAACCAGGACACATTGAAATCGAGCACTGCGCTGTTCCTCGGGTATTTCCCCAAGCTCTTGTAATAAGAGGACATTATTGGCCTCATCACCGGCCCCTGAATATCGTGCAGAGTAAATACCGGGAGCGCCGTTTAGGTGGTCAACCTCAATGCCGGAATCGTCTGCAATCGAGGGCAGTCCAGTGTGTTGCGCCGCCGCCCGCGCTTTGATGATGGCATTCTCGACAAAGCTGAAGCCAGTTTCTTCTACATCGGGGACATTGAATTGTGCTTGCGGCTTGAGTATCACATCTAGGGGAGCCAGAACCTTAGCCAGCTCGCGCAACTTGCCGGCATTGCCGCTGGCAAGCACCACGATCTGGTTATCATCGGGATTACTTATCAATTGATGTAAAGCTGGTGTTTAAACTTAAAGCTGTAGGTCTGGTCCGCCCCTGTAGGTCGAAAATCCATCTCAAAAAAGCGCCACTCTTCATTGATAAACTGGAATTTGGCGATGTAGTAAATTGCATCCCCTTCGCGCACTTCCGTAAACTCGAGTGTCTGACTCTGTATGAGGTCCCAGGTGCGCCCCTGCAATTTCATCGCACGAGAAGTACTGCCGTCCGCCAGGTTCTCGCGTACGGCTAAGTTAATAATCGCGCGTTTTTCCCCGCGGGCGATACCGTAAGTCGAGGCGATTTTCGGGTCCAGAAAGGTGGTGTTGACCACACTATAGTAGAGCTCAAATCGCCCGAATGTTTCCATCTGCTGCGCCAGAGTCTGACCGGGAAGCATTGCCAGCCAGAGGAGTGTCGTAAGCATGAGGACGGATAAGCGCATGTCAGCGTGTAATACGGTAGATCGCTGTGGTAGCGAATAAGTTGGGCCATTTTCTGGACAGTATGGGCGGGCGACGGGTATTGCCCACCGTATTTCTGGCCAGAATACGGATACCCTTGTCCCGGCACAGATCTTCGAAGTCGTTCACTGTGCAGAAGTGGATGTTGGGCGTGTTGTACCAGGTATGCGGCATGAACCCTGACACCGGCATATGCCCGCGAATACCGAGCATCAAGCGACAACGCCAGTGGCCGAAATTAGGGAAAGTCACAATACCCTCGCGGCCAATGCGCAGCATCTCTTCCAACACGCGATCCGGATAATTCACCGCCTGCAGAGCAAGCGCCAGCACCACGGTATCAAAACTGTGGTCGGGAAAGTTCGACAGGCCCTCGTCCATATCCTGTTCCACGACGTTGAGCCCGCGGGAGATCGCTGCGGTGATATAGTCCTGGTCAATTTCCAGACCGGTACCGCGGACCTGTCTTTGGTCGCGTAGGAATTCTAAAAACACGCCGTCTCCGCAGCCGAGGTCCAATACCCGAGAGCCCGGTGCGATCCAGCGCTGAATATGCGATAAGTCGAGGCGCATCAGTCGGTTTCCGCGACGCGCTGCATGTAGGCGTGAAATACATCAAGGTAGCGTGGAATGGGCATCAAAAATGCATCGTGACCCTCATTAGCCTCAATTTCTGCATAACTAACAGGCCGGTCTGCAGCAATCAGGGCATTGACTATTTCCCGCGAACGCACAGGAGAGAAGCGCCAGTCAGTGGAAAATGAAACCACAAAAAAGCTGCACTGTGCATTACGGAAGGCCGCGACGGGGTCGTTGTCGTATTGCAAGGTCAGGTCGAAGTAATCCAGGGCATGGGTCATCAGGATATAGGTATTGGCATCGAAGTTGCCGGAGAATTGGCTGCCTTGATAACGCAGATAAGTTTGCACTTGAAACTCGACGCCGGCAGTGTCTCCGCGGTCCAAACTTCCAGATCGCAAATCACGTCCAAACTTGTTCGCCATGGCATCGTCCGATAGATAGGTGATGTGGCCGATCATACGTGCCAGCGCCAGACCGCGGGCAGGTACTTTGTCGTGATCCTGATAGGCGCCATTGAAAAAATCCGGATCAGACTCGATGGCTTGACGGGCTACCTCGTTGAAAGCCAGGTTTTGGGCGCTGAGTTTCAGTGCTGCGGCGATGACGATACAGTGCCGAATGCGCTCAGGAAACTCTAGAGACCAGCGCATAGCCTGCATGCCGCCGAGACTGCCACCCACGACAGCTGCCCAGCAGTCGATGCCGAGATAATCTGCCAGTTTGGCTTGGCTCTGCACCCAGTCCGTGGTCCGCATGGGGGGGAAATCAGGTCCCCATAGCTTTCCTGTTGACGGGTTGATGGTATTGGGCCCGGTGGAGCCATGGCAACCACCCAAATTGTTGAGGCTGACGACAAAAAAGTGGTTAGTGTCGATCGGCTTCCCTGGGCCAATACACTCGTTCCACCAGCCGGCTTTCTTGGAGTCCGCGCTGTGGTATCCGGCAGCATGGTGGTTCCCGCTGAGAGCATGGCAGATCAGTACGCCGTTGGAGCGTTGCTGGTTGAGCTCGCCATAGGTTTCATAAACCAGCTCGTAGCTAGGTAAGTCACGTCCACAGGTCAGCTGCAGCGGCTCATCGAAGTAAGCGACCTGTGGTGCAACGATACCTACGGAGTCGCTATTGATTAATCCGTTCACCATCAGCGCGTCACAGGCCAAATACCAGTCCAGGGTACAATCCTACGCTATTTGCGATATGGCGCAGGGCGATCTGTATTATGTTAATCGCAATGAAAACCAAAATGGGGGAAAAATCCAAGCCGCCCATAGAGGGTAATATTTTTCGCAAAGGCGCCATCACTGGCTCGGTGATCTGATACAACAAATAGATAGCTGGATTTTTGCTGCCCGAGGCTACCCAGCTGAGAATAATCATTGCCAGCAGGGCGAAGAAATAAATGTTCACCAGCAGGCCGATAATGCCTAGGGCAGACCAAGTAAGTAACCGCAGGGTGCCGGGTAGGGCAATACCGTTAAGCAGCAAAATGGTGACAATCCCCGCCAATTGCAACAGCAGCGCAAGCAGTAGTGATGCGAGGTCGAGGCTAGCATAACTGGGTATTATCTTGCGCAATGGCAATACAAGGGGGTTGGTCATTTTGGCTACAAACTGGGAAATGGGGTTGTAGAAGTCGGCGCGCACAAGTTGCAGCAAAAAACGCAACAGCATTGCGAGCAGAAACAGACTGAGCAGTGTCTGTATTAGGTAAACGATAATTTCATTCATGGCGGTCACAGATAATCTTCTCCGGTTAGCCCATTTCTCGTGCCATTTCCGCGGCCCGGTCGGCGGCGGCGCGCATGGCTGTTGCCACGATTTTGCGCAGGCCGCTTTGTTCAAAACTTTGAACGGCACATTCGGTAGTGCCGCCAGGGCTGGTGACCCTGCGTCGCAATTCCGCCAGATCCACATCGCTTTGCAGAGCCATATGTGACGCGCCCGAACTGGTTTGCAGCGCTAGCTTGGTGGCGATATCCGCGTCCAGTCCCAACGCTTTGCCGGCATCAATCATGGCCTCGATAAACAAAAAGAAATAGGCCGGGCCGCTTCCAGACAGTGCGGTGATTGCGTCGAGTTCTTGTTCAGAATCTACCCAGCATGTAATCCCCACAGCAGACAGTACCCGCTGAGCGAAGTCGCGTTGCTGTGCGGAACAATTATCATTGCCAAACAGTCCGCTGGCCCCGTGCTGCAGCAGCGCAGGCGTATTGGGCATGCAGCGCACGATAGCAGCTTCTGGCCCCAGTCTTGCTTGCATGCTGGCAATCGTCACGCCAGCAGCGATGGAAATAACCACCGCATTGTTGGCTCTGACTACGGCCGCGATACTGTCAGTTGCCTCTGCCATGATCTGCGGTTTTACGGCCAGTATGACAATATCGGCAGAGCGCGCTGCTTCAGCGTTATCGTTGTAAACGGCAACGGGGGCGCTTTCGCGTAGACGTTCCAGGCTCGCAGGAAAGGGATCCGCTGCCGTGATATAGGCTGCCGAATGGCCGCTTGCGATCAGGCCGCCGATAATACTGCTGGCCATATTGCCCGCGCCGACAAATGCAATGTGTGGTGTATCCAAGGCTGTGCCTTTCATGTGGTTACCTAAGAGAACAATCGGACAGTATACACGCCGCTCAATAGCAAAATCACCTGTTGCGAGGGCCAAAAATAGCGGTGCCGACACGAATTGCAGTGGCGCCCTCAATGATAGCGTTCTCCACGTCCGCAGACATACCCATAGATAGCGTATCGATATCAGGAGCCAGCGTCCTTAGGCGTGCCAGAGCCTCTCGCATCCGACCGAAGGCCTCGCGTTGCTGGTCTGTATCAGTATTGGCTGCAGGTATCGCCATCAGGCCGCGTAGTCGGAGGTTTGGCAATTCGAGGACGGCGCTGGCTAACTCCGGTAACTCTTCAATCGTTGTCCCGGATTTACTGGTTTCCCCCGATATATTCACCTGTAAACAGACCTGTAAGGGTACGAGGTGCTGTGGTCGCTGTTCGTTGAGGCGCCGAGCGATTTTTATTCGATCGACACTGTGCACCCAGTCGAAATGTTGGGCGATAGGGCTGGTTTTGTTGGATTGAATCGGGCCTATAAAGTGCCATGCCAGATTAAGGTCTTCCAGCGCGGCCATTTTTTGCAGGGCTTCCTGTAGGTAGCTTTCGCCAAAATGCCTGAGGCCACAGGCATGGGCGGTCCGAATATCCTCTGCGAGATGGCCTTTGCTGGCAGCAATCACAAGAATATCACTATTGTGATACTGGCTTTTCCCCGCGCTGCGCCTTACTCTTTGGAGCAGATTTGCTATATTGTCAGAAAGCAATTGTTCGTCCATGACGCGCATGTTAGCGGATTATAGGCCTGCGGGACACGAGAATAAAATAACGTGGCATTGGCTCGCATCCAAGAGGCACCGTCGGACCAGGGAGTCGTCGAACAATGTCGACAGTTGAGGGTACAAATGGATATAACAGAATTACTGGCCTTTAGTGCCAAGCAGGGCGCATCGGATCTACACCTTTCAGCGGGTCTGCCGCCAATGATCCGTGTTGACGGCGACATTCGCCGCGTCAATCTGCCGCCTATGGACCACAAACAGGTTCACGAACTCATTTACGATATCATGAACGACAAGCAGCGCAAGGACTACGAAGAGTTTCTCGAGACAGACTTTTCCTTTGAAGTGCCTGGCATCGCGCGCTTTAGAGTCAATGCGTTCAACCAGAACAGAGGCGCCGCAGGTGTGTTTCGCACCATCCCCTCCAAGGTTTTGTCCATGGAAGATCTCGGAATGGGGCAGGTTTTTCGGGATATTTCGATGATGCCTCGCGGTCTGGTGCTGGTGACCGGGCCCACCGGTTCGGGCAAGTCCACTACCATGGCGGCCATGGTGGATTTTATCAACGATAATAAATACGAACATATCCTCACTATCGAAGACCCTATTGAATTTGTACATGAAAGTAAGAAGTGCCTTGTAAATCAGCGCGAAGTGCACCGCCATACCTTGGGTTTTGCTGAAGCATTGCGGTCAGCGCTGCGGGAAGACCCCGATATTGTGCTGGTGGGAGAGATGCGTGATCTGGAAACCATACGCCTAGCGTTGACGGCAGCGGAAACCGGGCATCTGGTGTTTGGCACGCTGCATACGACCTCCGCAGCTAAGACGATTGACAGAGTGATTGATGTTTTTCCTGGTGCGGAAAAGTCTATGGTGCGCTCCATGTTGTCGGAATCGCTGCAAGCGGTGGTATCACAAACGCTACTAAAAAAAGCCACCGGCGGACGGATAGCGGCCCATGAAATTATGCGTGGCACCTCCGCAATACGGAATTTGATTCGTGAGGACAAGGTGGCGCAGATGTATTCCGCTATCCAGACGGGCAGCGCATTAGGCATGCAGACTATGGACCAGTGTTTAGAGCAAATGGTAGGAAAGCGCCTCATCACCCGCGAAGTGGCGCGCGAAAAAGCCAGGATGCCGGAGAACTTTTAGGCCTCTAATCTGCTTGTAACTCACAGGGGAGCGTTAATATGAACATCGAAGACTTGCTAGGACGAATGGTGAAGGAGGGTGCATCTGACGGGTTCATTACCGCGGGCGCTCCGCCCAGCATCAAGGTTGATGGTGAAATCCATCCTATTTTTGACGCGCCACTTACTGAGCAGGAGACGCGCGAGCTTGTATTGTCGACTCTGCGAAAAGATCAGCAAGAAGATTTTCAGAAGCATCATGAATGTAATTACGCGATGAGCTCCGAAAGTCTGGGTCGGTTTCGAGCCAGCGCTTTTGTGCAACGTGGGAAATATGGCTTGGTAGTCCGGCGCATTCAGTCCGAAATACCGACTGTTGATGAATTGGGCCTGCCGCCCATTATCAAGGAGCTGGCCATGACTAAGCGTGGTCTGGTTATTTTTGTGGGCGCCACCGGCACAGGTAAATCCACTTCCCTCGCGGCGGTAGTCGGTTATCGCAACCACAATAGTCGCGGACACATTATTAGCATTGAAGACCCCATTGAATATATTCATGAGCACGCTGGCTGCATCATTACCCAGCGAGAAGTCGGTATGGACACGGAGTCTTTTGACGTGGCCCTGAAAAACACCCTGCGACAAGCACCTGACGTCATATTGATTGGTGAGGTGCGGACGGCTGAAACCATGCGACAGGCTTTGACCTTTGCCGAGACCGGCCACCTCTGCCTATGCACGCTGCATGCAAACAATGCCAACCAGGCGCTGGATAGAATCCAGAGTTTCTTCCCGCCTGAAATGTACAATCAGGTGTGGATGGACCTGTCCTTGAACCTGAAGGCAATGGTGGCTCAGCAGTTACTGCCGCGCAAGGACGGTAAGGGGCGCACTCCGGTCGTTGAGGTGTTGCTCAACTCGCCTTTGATCGCGGAATATATTCGCAAAGGTGAGGTGCACTTGATTAAGGAGTTGATGGCCAAGTCAACTGAGCTCGGCATGCAGACACTCGACCAGGCGCTGGTGAAGGCTTACAAGGATGGGTTAATAGACAAGGAGGAAGCCTTACGCTTCGCCGATTCTGCCAACGATGTGCGCCTGAAAATCAAAATGCACGAGAGAGGCGAGTTTGGGTCAGGCGATGGGTTGGGGCTTGCCGTCGATGACCACGAGGAGGAAGGCCGTTTCCACCGACGCTAACCGACGGCTAGGCTATTGCTCAGTGTTTTCCGCTAGCCAGGTGCGCAGGATAAGCTCTGCGGCAAGGCTGTCCACGGGTTGCCGTTTGTAGTCTCCCCGATGACCTTGTTCGCGGCTGTTGTGCTTCGCCTCAAAGCTACTGAGTCGCTCATCGACCATTGCCACTTCCAGCCCCAGCCGTCCGTGTAAACGTCGCCCGAATTTATTGGCTCGCGCGCTTAATTCGCTTGCAGTTCCGTCCATATTTAATGGCTCGCCTACTACCAAAACGTCTGGGCGCCATTCCTTTATCAGGTCTTCAAGGAGCTGCCATTCGGGCTGACCATCTTTCGCTCGGAGCCCAGCAAGCGGCTGTGTGGTCCCGAGCATGCAGTTCCCTATCGCTACACCGATCTGACTCAGGCCGTAATCAAATGCCATTACTGTGCGGTGAGATTTTCTCATTGAGAATGTTCTGGTTGGTTGTGCAATCAGGCGTGCCCCGCCTGACTGGAAATCAGGTTCATGTCTATGCCTATGAGTGCGGCAGCGGTACTCAAACGCTTGTCGCAGGCCGTGGAAAAAATGACCTCACTGTCTCCGGGCAAAGTTAGCCAACTGTTTTCCGCCAATTCCTGCTCTAACTGACCAGCAGCCCAGCCGGCGTAGCCTAGGGCAATCAGATGATCCCTTGGCCCGTCGTTAGTGGCGATAGCGCGCAGAATGTCACGAGAGGTGGTGAGGGTAATTTCGGCGGTGACCTTCATGCTGGCTTCCCATGTCTTATCGCAGTGACGGTGCAATACAAACCCATGATCCATGTCTACCGGGCCACCCGCCAACACCTGTAGATGAGAGAAATCACGGTGGGTACTGATTCCTAGGTGTTCGAAAATCGCGCTTACTGATAGATCCAGAGGCCGGTTGATGACAATGCCCATGGCACCGCCTTCTCCATGCTCGCAAATATAGGTGATACTTTGCGAAAAAATACCTCCCGACAGTTGAGGCATAGCCAGCAGAAAATGATTTCGTAGGCAATCACCGCTTTTAGCGATGTTGGTGGCAAATCTTCTATGCATGGATGAACGTGTCTCTTGTGTGTGAAAAAAGGGAGCAACCAGAATGGTGGAGTTCTAGGGTGAGCTTAACGGGTTTTCTCGGAAATGCCATGTCCGAACGATTTCCAGTTTGTCTGCGATAGCTCTAAGTTCAGGTGGAAAGGGAGAATAGGGCGCAGCCCTTCGCACAATGGTGATAGCGGCTTCATCCAGCACTGCATAACCGGAAGAAGATAAGATCTGAATGTCTTCTAGGCTACCATCCTGTTGAATGACGACAAGCATGCGAAGACTGCCATAGATACCATAGCGAACGGACGCTTGCGGATAATAATGGTTTCCAACGGTTTCTAGACGTTGTTGCCAGTCCAGCAGATAGGCGGCGTCTGCAGATTTTTTAGCCGAGGCAGCACTCAAACGCCTTACGCGTGGTCCATCGGCATAATTGCTTGTTTGGTGATCCAGTTCCGCTTGCAGACTGGCGAGTTCCTCGCTGAGGCGATCGACTTCTGGGCTAATCCCTTGCAAACTGAATTCTTGCTGTGCGTGTTCTGTTGGCTCTATTGTCTGTGTGTGAACGGCTCTGGCGGTGGTGGTCAGCACATCACGCTGCTGCGCGAGCTGTTCCTGTTGTACTTGTATCAATAGTTGCTGCTGGGTGTGTTGAACGAAAGGAAGGATATTACGACCGCTGATTTGACTAATTTCGGCTTCATCACCACTACCCTCCTGATTGGCCTGCGCAATTTGGCGGGCGTCTTGCGGGGATGTTGCGCTGGGCCGGTTGGCAAGCGTCACTTCAATTTGCGGCGTTGAGTACGCCATTGGGGTGCTGGCGCTGAAGGAAATAGTCAGGATTAAGGCGGCGTGCACTGCCAATGCTAGGGCGAGGGCATTTCTAAATCGAGTGTGCTTATCACGTCCTGTTTCCAGGTAATACATGGGCCAATTAGCGCCTTTTAGCCAATTCTTCGCCAATACAATCCATTAGTTGTCCGCCAATGTCCAGACTATAGCCAGCGTCAATTTCCCGAATGCAGGTGGGGCTGGTGACGTTGATTTCTGTGAGGTAGTCGCCAATGACGTCAAGGCCGACAAACAGGAGGCCCTTCTCGCGCAGACTGGGCCCAACCTGCGCAGCAATCCACTGGTCACGCTCTGAAAGCGGTTGCGGCTGGCCAGTCCCTCCCGCAGCCAGATTGCCTCGGGTCTCGCCCGCTAGTGGCACACGCGCCAGACAATAGGGTACCGGTTCTCCATTGATCATTAGTATGCGTTTATCACCTTTCTCAATCTGTGGAATAAATTTTTGAGCCATGATGGTCTCGCAACCATTCCGTGTGAGCATCTCGAGGATCACGCTGATATTGGGGTCGTCCGGTTTTACCCTAAAAATGGCACTGCCACCCATACCGTCTAGGGGTTTGAATATAGTGTCTTCATGCTGCCGGTGGAACGCCTTGAGCCGCGACATGTCTGCGCTGACCAGCACTGGAGGGCAACAGTGGGGGAACTGGGTAGCGAATACCTTCTCATTGCAGTCGCGCAGGCTTTGGCAGCGGTTTACCACCAGAGTCCCTTCGCGCTCCGCTGCTTCGAGGATATACGTACTATAGATGTATTCGTTATCGAAAGGGGGGTCCTTGCGCATCAGGATCACGTCGAGTTCCGCGAGGTCTCCATCCTCGGATTGATCAAGGTTAAACCAATGATCCTGATCACGAAAGACGTTCAACGGGGCCATGCGTGCGCGTGCAACACCCTGCTCGAGATAGATGTGGCTCTGCTCCATATAGAATAACTCCCAGCCGCGATCCTGGGCTGCCCACAGCATAGCCATGGTGGTGTCTTTCTTATAGTTGATACCGGTGATGGGGTCCATCACGACGCCTAGTTTGACGGCCATTACCTATCTCATGTATTCCGAAGGTCTGCTAACTTACGCAAAGCCTGTGGTGGGCGCAAGTAGGAAGATTGTTGGGAGAGTGTCACATTGGTGTGAAATTCCCTTAGACTACACGCTCTGAATGACGACGTATTTTTGGAGAGCGATGTGAGCTTATCAGGCATTTACTTTTTCCTAGCGTTATTAAGCGCTTATTGCGTCCTTACCGCAATCGTACAGGCACGGCGCATATATTGGTTGCTGCCCCTCTATTTCTTGAGTGCCTGGTTGTGCGGTGAGTTAGCGCTGATTCATCTATTGTGGCAAGTTGCACTCACCGCGCTACTGGCGTGGACGGGGGGCTTGTCCAATCCTCTGGCGCAGACTGGGCTGGGTGTTTTTGCGCTGGCCTGGTTAGGACTTGTCTATCTACATTGTCAGTCTATGGATACGCCAAACTATCTTCGCCCGGCTTTACGCAAGTCTCTCGGACAGAACTACAGAGCCGATATACCATCAGAGCGTCAGCATGTTTTGTCCGATGATATCCTGACACGTGACTGGCTCAAACCTTTCCATTTCAAGCGCGATGGGGTTCGTGTGGACAGTAATATCGCATACGGGGACGCTGGCAAGCGCAACTTACTGGACATCTATCGTCCCCATGAACCGCGCGAGGGCGGGTTTCCAGTGCTACTTCAGGTGCATGGCGGAGCATGGATTATCGGAGAAAAAGAACAGCAGGCCAAACCGCTGATGTACCACATGGCACAGCGTGGCTGGCTGTGTGTAGCGATCAACTATCGTTTGAGCCCCAAGGCGGCTTTTCCCGCGCATATTATTGATGTAAAAAAGGCCATTGCATGGGTAAAGGAACACATCAGGGATTACGGCGGCGATCCCGATTTCATTGCGATTACCGGCGGGTCCGCTGGCGGCCATCTCAGCTCGTTGGCGGCATTGACGCCCAACCGCGCTGATTGGCAGCCCGGCTTCGAAACGGTTGACACTTCGGTGCAAGCGGCTGTGCCGTTTTACGGCGTCTATGATTTCCTCGATCGAGGCGGTATTCGACCAGAGATGTCCATGGATAAGCTGCTCGCCGATCGTGTTATGCAGTGCTCAAAGGAGGACAACCCACAAGTGTGGGATAGCGCTTCGCCACTCAGTCATGTTTCGGCAGATGCTCCGCCGATGATGGTGATACAGGGGACGCATGATTCATTAGTGTGGGTGGAAGAGGCGCGGGCCTTTGTCTCTGCGCTGCAGGCTGTGTCTAAACAGCCGGTTGCCTATGCCGAACTCCCCGGGGCGCAGCACGCTTTCGAGATCTTCCATTCGGTGCGCACAGACCATACAGCTCATGCTGTTGGTCATTTTCTGGAATGGGCCCACGCGCAGTGGTTGCGCGCACGCTAGCTTGGCCCCATGTCTCCCCACCTGCCCTGCAGCATCGCGATAGCCGCCAGCGGTGCGGTCTCAGTGCGCAGCACACGGGGCCCCAGCTTGAGGGATGAGTAGCCGGCTTGCTCTGCCGCGGCGATTTCACTCTCATCTAGGCCGCCCTCTGGGCCGATTAACAAAGCAATACTGGTAGGGGGCTCGCGTTGCTCGGCATAGGTGTCCGCTCGGTGGTGCAGTACAAATTTGCACTCGGCAACAGTAGACACTAGCCAGCTGTCGAGTGTCTCTAAAGGATGAATGGCCGGTGTGCGATTGCGTCCGCATTGCTCGCAGGCACTGATAGCAATTTGTTGCCAATGATGAATTTTTTTGTCTGCACGATCGCCGGCTAACTTAACGCCAGTGTGCTTTGTCGATAATGGCGTCAGAGAATTGATGCCTAGCTCGGTAGATTTTTGTACGATCCAGTCCATGCGTTCGCCGCGCGATATAGCGATACCCAGATGAATGTTCAGAGGGGACTCACATTCATGTCGCAGGTGGGCGCCTGTCAACACCTGTACTTGCCTTTTGTCGACGGCCGTAATGCTGCTGAGGTATTCGCCCCCGCTGCCATCAAAAAGGGTTAGGTTATCACCCACACCCAAACGCAGAACGCGTGCTAAATGTCGGCTTGGTTCCGGCTCCAGCATAAAAACGGCATTACTGTGCAGCTTATGAGTAGTGTAAATACGCGCTATGCGCATAGTCGTCGAGTCCTAGCGCTACAGGCCTAGATTATTATAGATTTGTTGCGTCGGTTCCACCTGGTTCATGGTGTAGAAATGAATGCCTGGAGCGCCGCTGTCCAGCAGTGTCTGGCAAAGTTGTGTGACAACCTCGACGCCAAATTTGGCAACGCTCTCCTGGTCATCGCCATAGGCCTCAATGCGCCGGCAAATCCATCGAGGAATCTCCGAGCCACAATTGGCGGAAAAGCGAATCAGATTAGAAAAGTTGATTATTGGCATAACGCCAGCATAGATAGGCTTGTCGATTCCAATAGCCGCGCACTGGTCTAGAAAGTAAAAGTACGATTCGACGTTGAAGAAGTATTGGGTAATGGCGCTGTCGGCGCCAGCATCGAATTTGGTTTTGAGAAAAGCGACATCGGTGTCGTAGCTTTTAGCTTCCGGATGTATTTCCGGATAAGCCGCGACCTCGATATGGAAATGATCCCCCGTGCGCTCACGTATGAACGCCACCAACTGGCTGGCGTAAATAAGTTGTGCAGGACCGCCGGTACCTGAGGGAACATCACCGCGCAGCGCGACCAAACGTTTAATGCCTGCGCCTTGATACGTTTCAAGTAGCGCCGCAATAGTAGTCTCGCCATCACCCCCGAAGCTGAGGTGAGGTGCGACATCGATGCCCGCTTCCCTGATAGAGGACACTAGCCCAACTGTGGTGTCGCGCGTGCTGCCGCCTGCGCCGTAGGTCACCGAGAAGAACTCTGGACCCAGTGCATTAAGAGCAGGCGTAACCTCGGTCATAAGCCTGTCAATGCCCGCACCTGTTTTGGGCGGGAAGAACTCGCAACTTATACGCGGTTTTTGCGCAGCCATGAGTAACCGTTTCCTAGTACTTGTAGCTTTCAGGCTTGTACGGTCCGTCCTGGCTGACCTTGATGTAATCAGCCTGTTCCGGCGTGAGTCGGGTAAGCACTGCACCAAAACCACCGATCATGTGTGCCGCCACTTCTTCGTCGAGTTTCTTGGGCAGAACTTCAACAGTTAACGCAGAGGCCTTCATGTCTGACTCTAAGTCCGCGAATTTACGCTCGTACAAATAAATTTGCGCCAGCACTTGGTTCGCGAAAGAGCCGTCCATAATGCGTGACGGATGGCCGGTAGCGTTGCCAAGGTTCACCAGGCGCCCTTCGGATAACAGGATCAGGTAATCATTGGCTGCCTTGTCGCGATAGACTTTGTGGACCTGCGGCTTAACCTCTTCCCATTCCCAGTTACTGCGCATGTAAGCGGTATCTATTTCGTTGTCGAAGTGGCCGATATTACTGACGACGCAGTTCTTTTTAAGCGCTTTCAGCATGTTCGAATCACAAACCTTGTAGTTGCCAGTGGTCGTGACGACCAGATCAGTGGTGCCTAATAGTTCGCGGTCGATGCACGACTCAGTGCCATCATTGATGCCGTCGGTGAAAGGCGAAACAACCTCAAAACCGTCCATGCAGGCCTGCATGGCACAGATAGGATCAATCTCGGTGATTTTTACAATCATACCTTCTTGGCGCAGGGATTGTGCTGAGCCTTTGCCAACGTCACCATAGCCAATGACCAGTGCTTTTTTGCCGGCCATCAGGTGATCGGTGCCGCGCTTGATAGCGTCATTGAGGCTGTGGCGACAACCATACTTATTGTCATTTTTAGACTTGGTCACGGAGTCGTTCACGTTGACAGCCGGAACTTTCAGTGTGCCCCGCTCCAGCATTTCCAGCAGGCGGTGCACACCTGTCGTGGTTTCTTCGGTAACGCCGTGTATTTTGTCCAGCATGGCGGGATACTTGTCATGCAGTAAAGAGGTGAGGTCGCCGCCATCGTCCAGTATCATGTTAGCGTCCCATGGCTTGCCGTCTTTGAGAACGGTCTGCTCAAGACACCACTCATACTCCTCCTCAGTTTCACCTTTCCAGGCGAATACAGGGATTCCCTCAGCGGCTATAGCGGCCGCAGCGTGGTCCTGTGTAGAGAAAATGTTACACGAAGACCAGCGCACTTCGGCACCTAATAGCATCAGTGTTTCAATCAATACCCCAGTCTGGATTGTCATATGAATGCAGCCTAGAACTTTTGCTCCTGCGAGTGGCTTGCTGGCTGAATACTTAGCCCGCATCGCCATCAGCGCTGGCATCTCGCTTTCTGCAATTTCCAGTTCGCGACGACCCCACTGGGCCAGTGAAATGTCGGCAACCTTGTAGTCTTCAGTCGTCTGCAATTTTTGTGCTGTGCTCATCTTTGTCTTCCTTTGGGCTTGGAGCCCATTGTTTATTTAAATGTTAATGGCGGTAGTCAGTTTTTTGCTGCCCGGCGCAACTGAGCGCCGATCAGCCGTTTTTCATTAACGCGCGGCTTTTTTCAGCGCCTTCGCTTTATTCGTTCTCTCCCAAGTAAAATCCTTATCTTCTCGCCCGAAGTGACCATAGGCTGCTGTTTTTTGGTAAATAGGGCGCTTCAGGTTAAGCATCGCAATCAGGCCCTTGGGACGCAGGTCGAAGTGCTCGCGGACCAGCTCTGCTATGCGATCATCAGAAATTTTGCCAGTGCCGAACGTGTCAATGGCAATAGATGTGGGTTCCGCGACACCAATCGCATAGGACACCTGAATCTCGCAGCGATCCGCAAGACCCGCTGCGACAATATTCTTCGCCACATAGCGGCCCGCATAGGCTGCCGAACGGTCCACCTTGGACGGGTCTTTGCCGGAAAATGCGCCGCCACCGTGACGCGCCATGCCGCCGTATGTATCCACAATAATTTTGCGGCCGGTTAAGCCACAGTCACCGACGGGGCCGCCGATAATGAACTGGCCAGTAGGATTGATGTGGAATTGGGTGCCCTTGTGCAACCATTCTGCGGGCAGAACATCCTTAATGACATGCTTCAGGATTTGTTTGTGAATTTCTTTTTGGCTGACTTTTTCGTCGTGTTGGGTCGATAATACTACTGCGTCAATGGCGACCGGCTTGCCGTCTTCATAGCGCAACGTAATTTGGCTTTTGGCGTCTGGGCGCAGCCAGTTCAGTTTGCCGTTCTTGCGCAATTCTGCCTGACGCTCCACAAGGCGATGGGCATAATAAATGGGTGCAGGCATCAGCACATCAGTTTCATTGGTGGCATAGCCGAACATCAGGCCCTGATCTCCAGCCCCCTGCTCATGGCTTTTGCTTTCGTCAACGCCCATCGCGATATCCCGGGACTGCTTGCCAATGGCGTTGAGTACTGCACAGGAGGCGCCGTCGAAACCCACGTCAGAGCTGTCGTAGCCAATGTCGATTATGGTTTGGCGAATGGTCTCTTCCAGGTCCATATTGGCCGAGGTGGTGACCTCGCCTGCTACTATACACATGCCGGTCTTGACCATGGTCTCCACCGCGACGCGCGCGTCTTTATCGCGCTTGAGGAGGTAGTCCAGAACCGCATCTGATATCTGGTCAGCCATTTTGTCCGGATGTCCTTCGGACACCGATTCGGAGGTAAAAATTTTGTATTCGCTCATAGTCTTATCCTTATTAATAAAGTCGTTAAAGTCGGCCAAATAACCGTACTTGTACTTGAAAACCGTTACGTTGGGCTAGATGAACGCTGGTGATGTCCTTGAGCCCTGCGTCCGTTGCCCACTGCGCCAGCTCCTTGGGGTCAAACCCAAGCCACAAATCGCCGCAATTCTCCCGTGCCCAGCCTTGATCGTGATTGCACAGCTCGGTAATGAGGACTACACCGCCAGGTGCGAGGCATGAAGCGACGTCGCGCAGAACTTCACCCGGTGCTGGCGTGTGGTGCAACACCATATTAATGATCGCGCAGTCGACCTGCAGATTAGCCAATATAGGGCTACGGGTGTCATCGAGAATAAAGTCTATGTTCTGTAATCCGGCCGAAGCGGACCTGCTTCGTGCCTGTTCCAGCATGCTTGGGGCATTGTCCAGCGCTACTACGCGCTCAAACAAGGGTGCGAGCTCGAGCAGGAAGGAGCCATCCCCAGGCCCGACTTCCAGCGCCGTGCGACGATGCTTTAGGGGGGCGTCTTCAAGTACCTGGACGGCAATATCAGCATATTGCTCATAGCTGGCGATCAAATCCTGCTGTTGGTGAAACTTGTGCGCATTGAGCTGAAAAAAGGTGCTGGAGTTTTCCTCGCGCTGCCGGTGCATGGCCAAGAGCCTTTCCTGAACATCTAGCGGCAGATCAATCTTATCCACCGCATCAAAAATGCTGTGTTGTAGCGCTTCCAGGTCGGGGTGCTGCCCCATTTCGCTGCGGCGGTAAAAGATAGAGTTGGCCTCGCGCCGCGCCGCCACTAGGCCGGCACTGGAAAGAACCTTCAAGTGGTGGCTGAGGGCGGGCTGACGAATGTCGAAGATAGAGCACAGCTCGGAGACCCCGAACGAATCTTTGCGTAGCACCCTGAGCACTAGCAAGCGCAGAGAATCGGCGCTGGCTTTGCACAGGCGGGTAAGCGTGGCTAGTTGCAGAGCTGACGGTGGCTGGTCCGGCTGTGATGTCACCGATTTGGCGATGTTCGAAGAGGTCATTCTTGGAGTCTAGCAGGCCAGCAAAACTATATCAAAATATTTTGATATAGTTTTTTAGTGCTTCTCACGTCAATGAAATTGCGGTTATGAGCCAAATATCTCCCTATTTGTTTGCCGTTCTCCCCCGCTTACGCGAAAATAGCGCCCCGTTTCGTACCTATTCACCTCCCCGGAGAACCTGATGTCGTCCCCCCGCATAGAACTTGCCAATGCCATTCGCGCTCTTAGTATGGACGCGGTCCAGAAGGCGAAAAGTGGCCACCCCGGCGCCCCCATGGGCATGGCGGATATCGCAGAGGTGCTGTGGAATGACTTTCTGCGGCACAATCCGGCAAACCCCGCTTGGCCTGGCCGCGACCGCTTTGTGCTGTCCAATGGCCACGGCTCGATGTTGCTCTATTCGCTTTTGCACCTCTGCGGCTATGAACTACCCATTTCCGAGATACAGAATTTTCGCCAAATGCACAGTAAGACACCTGGCCACCCGGAATATGGCTACACCCCAGGTGTAGAGACCACGACGGGCCCGCTGGGCCAGGGCCTGGCGAATGCAGTAGGTATGGCCTTGGCGGAAAAAGTTTTGGCAGCCCAGTTCAATCAACCGGGACATACCGTGGTTGATCACAATACCTATGTGTTTGTCGGCGATGGTTGCCTGATGGAGGGCATTTCCCATGAAGCCAGTTCCTTAGCTGGGACGCTGGGCCTGGGCAAACTGATCGCCTTTTATGATGACAACGGTATTTCCATTGATGGCGAGGTACAGGGTTGGTTTACTGATGACACTCCCGCCCGTTTTGGAGCCTATGGTTGGCACGTCGTCGCGGGGGTCGATGGGCATAATGCCTCTGAAATTCGGTCTGCGATCGAGGCGGCTCGCGCTCAGAATGACAAGCCGACGCTGATTTGCTGCAAGACCATTATCGGCAAGGGCTCACCCAATAAGCAGGGAACAGAGTCTGCTCATGGTTCGGCATTGGGTGAGGATGAAGTGGCTGCGACACGCCAGGTTCTGGGTTGGAAATATGGACCTTTCGAGATTCCCGCCGATATTTATGCCGGCTGGGATGCACACGAATCGGGCGCTGCTCGTGAACAAGAATGGGAAGAGACGATGGCGGCTTATGCCGTTGCACATCCTGAGCTGGCGATAGAACTGCGCCGCCGGCTCGCGGGTGAGTTGCCCCAGGACTTTTCGCAGCAGGCCACAGCGTATATTGCACAATGTCAGAAGGAAGGCGCGACTATCGCCTCGCGCAAGGCCTCCCAGAACTGCCTGAATGCCTACGGTCCGCTGTTGCCAGAGCTCCTCGGCGGCTCTGCAGATCTGGCCGCATCCAATCTGACCCTGTGGAGTGGATCGAAGGGTGTAAGCGCGCAGGATGCCAGCGGCAACTATATTTACTATGGCGTACGGGAGTTTGCCATGGCAGCGATCATGAATGGCATTACTCTGCATGGCGGCTTCATTAACTACGGCGCCACCTTCTTAATCTTTATGGAGTATGCCCGCAATGCGGTGCGCATGGCGGCGTTGATGAAACAGCAATCCATCTTTGTTTTTACCCATGACTCTATTGGTCTTGGAGAAGATGGCCCGACACACCAACCTGTTGAACAGTTAACCGCGCTGCGTTCCACACCCAATATGCAAACCTGGCGTCCTTGTGATGCAGTGGAATCTGCGGTGGCTTGGAAGACAGCGATTGAGCGTCGTGATGGCCCTTGCGCACTGGTTTTTTCTCGTCAGGCACTGCCCCACCAGCTGCGGGATGACGGGCAGGTCGCAGATATCAGTCGCGGCGCCTATGTGCTCAAGGATTGCTCTGGCACACCCGATGCCATTCTGATTGCCACTGGCTCGGAAGTTCAACTGGCGGTAGCGGCAGCCGAGGAACTGGCATCGAAGGGCAAGCAGGTTCGTGTGGTATCCATGCCTTGTGCCGAACTGTTCGAGCAGCAAGATACGGGTTATCGAGAGTCTGTGCTGCCGAGCGACATATTGGCTCGGGTGGCGATTGAAGCGCTACATGCAGACTACTGGTACAAGTATGTTGGCCTGGATGGGCGCGTAGTGGGCATGACGACTTTCGGCGAGTCAGCCCCGGCCGATGAACTGATGCGGCACTTTGGATTCACGACGGACAATGTGGTCGCCGTTGTCGAAGATATCCTCCTCTAGGGCTGATCCGATGTTGCGTCTCGCTATCAATGGTTACGGCAGAATCGGCCGCAGCATCCTGCGCTCCCTCTACGAGAGTCCGCTCAGGCATGAACTGAGTATTGTCGCCATCAACGAATTGGCTGATGCAGGGACGATTTTGCATCTCACTCGTTATGACTCAACGCACGGGCGCTTCCCGAAGTCTCTTGAGGGAGACGCCAATCAATTGTGGGTGGACGGGGATGCGATCACCCTGCTGAATCACTCTGAGATAGATGACCTTCCTTGGGGAAAGTTGGGGGTGGATGTTGTGCTGGAATGCACAGGGGCATTCACTGACCGAGCTACGGCTGAAAAACATCTGCATCAGGGCGCGGGGAAAGTACTGTTTTCTCAGCCAGCGCAGTCCGACGTGGACAAGACGGTCGTCTATGGCGTCAATCACGACGAATTGCGCGCAGAGCATCGTATCGTTTCGAACGCATCCTGTTCCACCAATGGTATTCTACCTTTGATCAAGGCCCTCGACGATGCCGTCGGCATTGAGAACGGCACCATCACTACCATTCATTCTGCGATGAACGACCAGCCCGTACTTGACGCCTACCACCACACGGACTTGCGTAAAACACGGGCGGCTGCCCAGTCTATTATTCCGGTGGATACGGAGCTGGCACGGGGTATTGAGCGTTTGCTGCCCGACATGGTGGGGCGCTTTAGCGCGCAGGCACTGAGGGTGCCTACACTCAATGTGTCGGCTCTGGATCTGACTGTGCAAACACGCCGGGACACGGATGTGATCGAAATCAATCAAATTCTGCGTGACGCCGCATTGTCTGATTTTAGCGGCGTCCTTGGCTATACTGAGGAGCTTCTGGCGTCCTGCGATTTTAATCACGATTCAAGATCCAGTATTGTGGACGCTAGTCAGACTCGGATTAGTGGGAAACGCTTGGTAAAAGTATTGACCTGGTTTGACAACGAATGGGGTTACGCCAATCGCATGCTGGATGTGGCAAAATTTTGGGGTGGGTTATAGAGGTTCACAAGGTGTTGCGAGGCGCGTGTAAGTGGGCACGTGATAGCAGAGGCTAGCGGTATGACATTGAACGTTGATCTAATGCAGGATCAGGAATTGCGCGGCAAGCGCGTGTTAATTCGTGAAGATCTTAACGTACCCATCGAAAATGGCACCGTGACCAGTGATGCTCGCATCCGTGCAGCACTACCGACGATTGAGATGGCGCTGGCGGCAGGTGCTAGGGTGATTCTGATGTCGCATCTGGGCCGTCCAGCGGAAGGCGAGTACGAGAAGCAATTTTCATTGGCACCGGTCGCGCAGCATTTATCAGTCTTACTGGGAACGTCAGTCGCCTTAGTGGAACATTGGCGCGAGGGTGTGAATCTGGCCGATGGAGAGGTGGTGCTGTTGGAAAATGTGCGCTTTAATTCCGGCGAAAATGCCAATGATGAAGGGCTGTCGCGAGCTTATGCGGCGCTGTGCGATATTTTTGTTATGGACGCTTTCGGCACCGCGCACCGTGCACAGGCGTCTACTCACGGCGTTGCGAGCTACGCCCCTGTCGCATGCGCTGGCCCCTTACTTGAAAGGGAATTGCGCGCATTGAAGCAGGCGCTCACCAACCCTGTGCGCCCCTTAGTGGCCATCGTCGGAGGCTCGAAAGTGTCAACCAAGCTGCAGGTGCTGGAGTCGCTGTCTGGGGAAGTGGATCAACTGGTGTTGGGCGGCGGCATTGCCAATACCTTTTTGGCAGCCAGCGGTAGCCCAGTAGGAAAATCTCTGTGTGAACATGAGCTGATTCCTATAGCGCAAGCCCTGATGCACAAAACCAATATTCCACTGCCCGTTGATGTGGTGACGGGCAAAGCGTTCTCCGAGGATGCTGTGGCATGTTTAAAACCTGCCGATGAAGTGGCGGAAGATGATATGATTTTTGACATCGGGCCTGAGTCAGCGAAGCAGATAGTGAAAATTCTTGAAAGCGCCGGCACGATTCTTTGGAACGGTCCCGTGGGTGTATTTGAGTTCGATCAGTTTGCCGAGGGGACCAAAACCTTGTCTCAGGCCATTGCAGACAGCCCCGCGTTTTCACTGGCAGGGGGTGGTGATACTCTGGCAGCCATCGAGAAATATAATATCGAGGATAAGATTTCTTATATCTCTACCGGCGGAGGTGCCTTTCTGGAGTTTGTCGAAGGCAAGACTCTGCCTGCGGTCGAGATACTTGAACAACGCGCGGGTCAGAAATCAAAATAGGATCGGCTCTCACTTAACGTTACAGGCTAAAGGATTATTTACATGGCATTAATCAGTTTGCGTCAATTGTTGGATCATGCTGCCGAACACGACTACGGTGTGCCGGCATTTAATGTCAATAACCTAGAGCAGACCCGCGCTATTATGGAGGCAGCTGATGCAACCAATTCGCCCGTCATCATGCAGGCCAGTGCCGGTGCTCGTAAATACGCCGGCGCACCCTTTCTGCGGGCTATGATGGAAGCCGCAATGAACGAATTTCCGCACATCCCTGTGGTAGTGCATCAGGATCATGGTGTATCGGTAGGCGTATGCCAGCGTTCAATTCAGTTAGGCTTTAGTTCAGTGATGATGGACGGTTCGTTGGGAGAAGATGGTAAAACGCCGATGGATTATGATTACAACGCGGCAGTGACTCGTCGTGCAGTGGAGATGGCGCACGCCTGCGGCGTTTCGGTTGAGGGTGAGCTGGGTTGTCTGGGCTCGCTGGAAACCGGCGAGGCAGGAGAAGAGGACGGCAGCGGCGCAGAAGGTATATTGACCCTAGAACAAATGCTTACCGATCCGGAGGAAGCGGCTCAGTTCGTCAAGGCCACCGGCGTGGATGCATTGGCCATCGCGTGCGGCACTAGCCACGGTGCGTACAAATTCACTCGTCCTCCTACCGGCGACATTCTTGCTATCGATCGCATTAAGGAAATCCATGCCCGTATTCCCCATACGCATTTGGTGATGCACGGCTCATCCGCTGTCCCCCAGGAGTGGCTGGCGATCATTAATGAGTTCGGCGGTGAGATCTCAGAAACCTACGGCGTACCCGTCGAGCAGGTTCAGGAGGGTATTCGCCACGGGGTACGCAAGGTTAATATTGATACGGATCTGCGGTTGGCATCCACCGGGGCGATTCGTCGTTTCATGGCGCAAAACCCCGCTGAGTTTGATCCGCGTAAGTATTTGGCCCATACCATCACCGCGATGAAGGATATCTGTATCGCACGTTATGAAGCCTTTGGCACAGCCGGCAATGCAGGCAAGATTAAGGTTCGCTCACTAGACAGCATGCAGGCGGATTATGAATCTGGAGCGCTTACCCCCGTCGTACACTGAATGACATGTCAGTGTTGACACTAGAGGAGCTACGGGCGCTGCGTCATCAGCTTCTTCCTTTTGAGGAGGATGCGATATCGTCCTCGGAACTTCAGTCGTTTTGCCGTTATTACGGGCTTGAATTTGCGGAGCAATTGCCGCACGTCGAGCATCTGGCTGGGCGGGTCCACTCCGGCAAGTACACGCTAGCTGTTCACCATTGGCGCCAGCCCGATGCGACTGCAAACTTGTTGTTGTTGCATGGCTATTTCGACCACACAGGCGTATTCAGCAAGCTGATCGAATGGGGCTTGTTGCACAACTGCAATGTCCTCATCTTTGACCTGCCTGGACATGGGCTGTCCACCGGCGAGCCCGCAGTGATCGATGATTTTAGTGACTATAGCTGCGCCATTGCAGACGTGCTGCGCGCCGTCACCATGCCGCCATTACCACTGTGGGTCATGGCTCAGAGTACCGGCTGCGCGGCCCTAGTTGATTACGCCAGTAAATATGTCTGGCCTTTTGCCGCAACCGTGTTGCTGGCGCCATTGATACGTCCCGTGCGATGGAAGAGTGTCAGAGCGATTCGTTTCCTGTTAACCAATATTGCTGACAGTCTGCCACGCAAGTTTTCGCCGAACTCGTCGGATCACACGTTCCAGGATTTTTTAATACATGACCCCCTCCAAAGCCAGCGTATCTCACTGCGCTGGGTGAGTGCTCTGCAGCGCTGGCTAACTGCATTGCGACACAATGATCTGGGTGTGGGTCCGGCGCTGATTATTCAGGGCGATGCCGATGCGACTGTGGACTGGCGCTATAATGTTGGCGTGATTCGACAGCTGTTTCCCGCGAGTCATGTGGAATACCTGTCCGGAGCAGGACATCAACTGGCAAATGAATCGGATAAAATCCGCAGCGATTATTTGCGCATTGTGGAGACTTGGCTCACTGAATCCGGTATCGGCCAGGATAATTCTGCAAAATAGCGGGTTATTCAAACGTAGAGCCCGGCTGATTTCAGTAGTTCATACAGGGGTTGCATAGCGTCACCGTAAGACTGCCATCGGTTGACAGAGCTGGTGTAAATGCCCTGTCTAACTTGCACGGCGCTGGGAGTTGCCACATTGGTCTTGCGTTGGTGAAAAGACAGGCAGTCTTCCTCCCAGGGTAAATTGCAGTATGTCAGCAATTCTCGTGACACCTGTTCTGGGTTTTCCACGAGTGCCTCATACCTTACCTCATGCACTGCGTCAGGCATGACTTTTTGCCAGTGATGCATCAGCTGATCAAACTGAATGTAGTAGCGCCCGCAGTCGAGTAGATCGAGGTTGTAGCTATAGTGTTTGAAATTTACCGCGAACATCTGGCGATAATTGCTTAAGCAAGTGTCCATGGGGTCTCGGCGCAGGCATACCAGCTTTGCATTGGGTAGTGCGAGTTTGATCAGCCCTAAGAAAAGGAAGTTCAGTGGTAGCTTGTCAATAAAGTATGGCGAGTGCCCGGTTCTTGGTCGGGTACTATCAATATAGCTTGATCCCAATGTCGACAGTGTAAGCTGCAGTGACTCGCCAAGCGCCTTGATGTCGAACAGATCTGCCGCCGATGACCCGGTTATCCGCTTCACCTGCAACGGGAAGTTCTTCAGCTCGCCTGCAGCATAAACCTGTGAATGGCTGGACAGAATCTGTTCCACCAGCGTGGTGCCGGTACGAGGCATGCCGACAATAAAAATCGGCTCGGGGTTGTCGCAGCCGGTGCGCTGGGTGTCAAATATTGCTTGGCTAAAGAGTTGCCGCACGCCGGCGAATAATGCCTCATCAGACTGTGCGCTATAAGAGATTGCTGCTGACTGTGCTTGCTTAGCCCAGGTCAGATTTTTGAAAGCATCCTCGTAGTGACCCAGATCTTCCTGCTCTTTAGCGATGGCGTGGCCAAGGTGCAACTGATCTCTGGCGCCGGATACCTTGCTGTGAAGTTCATGCAGTCGTTTAAGGTGATTGTCTGTCGATGTTTGTCGTCGCAGGGTTGAGAGCGCAGAATGAGCCTTGAATAGTAGTGGCTGTAATTTGATCGCCTTTTCGTAGGACTGCTCCGCTTCTGCAAAGTGCCCGGCGAATTGCATTGAGGCGGCCGTATTGAAATAAAACTCAGCCTGCCATTCTAGAGACAGCATCCTCGCTCCTCCGACACGTCCCTCTAATAAACGGCCAGCTCGCGTAAAGCACTGTAAGGCTTTTTCATGCTCACCAGCATGGCTGAACACTGTTCCCAGCGTGTTGAGGGTGGGCGGCGGTAAAGGGTTTAGTGATAGCGCTGTCTGCGCCTCACGCAAAGCCCATTCAGGCTGATTGGATGCGATGAGCTGTTTCCCCAGCTCGGTACGGTATTCTGGATTGTCCGGTGCAAGCTTGACTGCGTTTCCAATGATTTCGATTGCCTTCGCCAGCTGCCCGTTATACGCCGCAATAACACCGCACAAAAACCAGGCATCTGCAAAGGTCTGATCTTTTTGGAGGATTGCTAGGCAGTGCTTGTGGGCCTCTCGCAGCAGGCCCTTCTGCATCGCTTGTTTTGCAGCAGCGTGATCCTTGGCGATCGCTTTTTCGTCAGTTGTCATGGCGTGAAAAAGGGCGCCGCAGCGCCCTGTGTTTTACCTGGGCTGTCTTTAGCCCTCAAAGTTGTAGATAAACTTGAGGCCAACCTGTCGTGGGCGAACCATGTTCTCGTAGTAGCGCCGCATGGTGAAAAGCCCTGAGTCACCGATGAAGCTGGTATCCGAACGAACACCAGTCTGGGCATATTCATCAAACACGTTGTCAGCGTAAAGAGATACTCTCCAGGCATCGTTCATCCAGGTTGCGGAAACATTGTTTAGGTAAAAGCTGGACAGGCTTTGCCCGAAATCGCGCTCGCCAACTTTGGTAAGCACGTCGCTTTGGTAGGACATCGACCAGTCGAAAGCCAAATCTGAACCATCGCTGAGTGGTATTTCATAGTGCGCCGCGACGTAAGCTTGGTATTCCGGAGTGCCCGGTAGTCGATCGCCATCAAACGCCCCGACACCTGGAGCAAACAAGTTATCCACATCCTGCGTCAGCTTGGCATCGGTCCAGGCAAACGCGCCACTGAGCGAAAAGTTTGTCATGATGAAGTACTGGGTTGATAGCTCAATGCCGGTGCTTTTTGCAGCGCCGCCATTAGACAGAATGGGGATGTCCCCATTTTGGGTTATAGAGTCCAGCTGCACATCATCCCACTCGATGTAGTAGACCGAGCCATTGAGGCGTAAGGAATCGCCAAACTGCGAGTGCATTCCAATCTCATAGTTTGTGGTTTTATCGGGCTCGTAGGTGGTCTCATCTGGCAGGGCACACACATTTTGCCCCGGCTCCAGCGGTTGTAGGCACGGCGGCACTGAGTTTACACCGCCCAGTCTGTAACCTTCACTGACAGTCAGGTAGGCCATGACGTCATCGCTGAAGCTATAGGACGTATTGAACTTGTAAATGATATCATCGTCATCCACATCGCTGGATTCTGAGTTGACATCGATTGAGTCTTGCGGGGCGCCATCAAAAACGGTGTCCAATAACGGCAGCGCAAAGCCGGTGGTGACCTTACTCTCATATTTGAACCAACGAGCGCCAACCGTCACCTGCCAGGCGTCTGTAACGTCGTAACCAAGCTCACCAAAGGCTGCAGTTTCCTTTTGGTTGCCCTGGAGCTCTTCGTAGTACTCCAGAGAGTCGGGGCGTAACTGCACCCCACCCAGCTCATCTATTGCAAACTGGTCGAACCCGGGGGTGAATTCCTGGCTCAGCGAATTTGACTCATAGTCATAGTAGAAGCCACCGATAATCCAGTTGAAGGGGCCGTCGCTAGTCGATACCAGTCTTAGCTCCTGAGTAAAGGTGTCTTCATCACCATCTTCGCGAGTATAGGCCGAGAAGCTGGGAAACAACTCATATCCATATTCAAAGGTGAGCAACAGGTCGGTTTGATCCCGCTGGCCCTTTTCGGTGTATTCTGAGTAGCCAGTCGCCGAGGTCAGCGCCGCAAACCCAAGATCCATAATCACTTCTAGTGCGAATAATTCGTTCTTACGGCTGTTGGGTTCCAGAAAGCGATGTGCTGACTCGTACTCGCCAGTGCCAAAGGCTGCTTGGTGATTGACCTGGCGCGCGCCGATATCCTGATCCTGATAGTAGTAGGAGAGCGTGCCATCCAATTGGTCATCGGTGTAGCGCAAGGCAGCGCGCCCGGACCAGGTTTCCTCGGTATTAGCATCTTTTTCCTGTGTCAGGTTGGCACTCACGTCGGCCGGATCACTAAAATTTGGCTGAGGATTGGAAACACCCGCTTCACGCACTAGGTAGTTGTAATCAATAAAGCCTGGGTCATTGAGATAGTCCACAGAGGCCCGGAAAGCCAATGTGTCTTTAATAATGGGCACATTGATGGTGCCTCCGCCCTCGTAGCCCACATCGCTGGACTCGCTGAGGTCGTAGACGTCGCCACGCATTTGGTAAGTAAGCTGATCGGCTTGTGGTCGATTAGGCATATAGAGTACCGCGCCGCCCATAGTGCCGGCACCATAGAGCGTGCCTTGCGGCCCCATTAGGACCTCCACTCGGTCCATGTCATTGAGCTTGAAATCAATATATAACGGAATTTCTCCGATATAGGTGCCGACGGTATTTCCACCATTGTTGGAGCCATCGTTAGCCGAGATCGAACTTACGTTCAAACCACGTACTGTGAGCGTGTTGCTGTCGCGTGGCCCCTGGTCCACTACTGTCATGCCGGGCACCATGCGGGCGATATCAACCAAATCAGTAAGGCGGTCACGCTCGATGATTTTGCCGCTCAGGGAAGTGATATTGATTGGGATGTCTTGCAGCGACGCCGAACGGCGCGTGGCGGTTACGATAACTTCTTCAAGAATCGAGTCTTGCGCCGTTGTATAGCCCGAAATGAGCGTTGAGGCAATTGCCGCTGACAATACACTGAGTTGGGATCTATCTTTTTTGTGCATGTTCACCTCGATTAATTTTGAGTATCAGCGTTCAGTCGATGTTGCCAGACAATGAGATACATCCGTGTGTGTATCTATGACTAATGAGCCCCTGATGGGCTAAGGAAAATGGCAGCGTAAGCTTCTTAAACTGTATCCCCGTGAGGATATGGACGGCAACAATCGATAGAGCGAAAAAATACCGTTTAACAAAAATTGCTAGGGTCAATGAAGGGTTTTTGGCGGTCGGGCAAGGCGCAGCACCAGTTTAGAATAGGACGCGGCTGCGGATCGTGCCGTCGATGGCGGCCAACTTTTTAAGAGCCATATCACTGTACTCGGCATCGATGTCGATCACGACGTAGCCGACCTGATCGTTAGTTTGTAGGAACTGGGCCGATACATTAATTCGGTTTTCTGAGAACACGCTATTAATAGCGCTCAGAACGCCCGGCACATTGCGGTGTATGTGTAATAGGCGATGGGATCCTGCATGTTCCGGCAGAGCAACTTCCGGGAAATTGAGAGAAGACGTTGTAGTCCCAGTATCGCTGTAACGCGCCAGCTTCTCCGCCACCTCCATGCCGATATTTTCCTGGGCCTCAGTTGTACTGCCGCCTATATGTGGGGTGAGAAAAGTGTTGTCGAAGCGGCGTAGAGGGGACATGAACTCATCATCGTTGGAGCGCGGCTCCACAGGGAATACGTCAACGCCGGCACCGCCCAAAGCGCCACTTTGTAGCGCATCAGCCAGCGCGTCGATGTCGACCACAGTGCCCCGCGAGGCATTGATCAAGATGCTGCCAGCAGGCATCTGTGCCAGTTGCGCCGCTCCGATCAGGTTTTGTGTGGCAGGACTTTCAGGCACATGCAGGCTCACCACATCGGAGCTGGCCAGCAGCTGATTGAGACTCGGTACCTGCCGAGCATTACCCAAGGGTAGTTTATTGCTGGTGTCATAAAACTGCACTTGCATGCCCAGTCCCTCGGCGATCACGCCAAGCTGCATACCGATATTGCCGTAGCCAATGATGCCCAGCTTTTTTCCTCGGATTTCAAAGGCGTTGGCGGCTGTCTTCTGCCACTCGCCGCGGTGGGCCGCCGCATTCTTGCTGGGTACACCACGCAGCAGAAGGATCGCCTCGGCGAGCACCAACTCGGCCACGCTGCGTGTGTTGGAAAAGGGCGCATTGAACACGGCAATTCCACGGCGGGTAGCGGCGTCAAGTTCAACCTGGTTCGAGCCTATGCAAAAGCAGCCTACGGCCACGAGTTTTTTGGCAGCGTCGAACACCTCTTGGGTGAGCTGTGTGCGAGACCGAATTCCCACGAAGTGAGTATTGGCGATAGCGGCCTTGAGCTCTTCCAAGGGCAATGCCTTCTTGTGCTCTTCGATGTTGCTGTACCCAGATTGCTGCAATGTTGCACGTGCGGAAGGGTGCACGCCCTCAAGTAGCAGAAACTTTATTTTACTTTTTTCTAGGGATTGCTGCGCCATGATTTTCGGGTCCTTTAAAGGTTGTTGGCCGAGCGGTCCGGTGAGCTTGCCGGTGCTGCAAAAAACCGGGCGTATGGTACCATACGTGCCGCCTTAACCAGCGACCTGTGAAAAACACCGGAGGCAATAACCTTGGCCGCAATTGACAACATTGTCCTGACTGCTTTAGAGAATATAGTTGGCCCAGACAGGGTGCTGACCGGCACCGAAGATTTACAGCGTTATGGTTGCGACTGGACTCGGGTGTATACACCTAATCCGGCAGCGGTGGTGCTGCCCGATAGTATTGAACAGGTCCAAGAAATTGTGCGCCTTGCAGCTCGCGAGGGCTTGGCCATTGTGCCTTCTGGTGGACGCACAGGCCTCAGTGGTGGTGCAGTTGCCTCCAATGGGGAGTTGGTGCTGGCTCTGGATCGGCTCAATTATGTAGAAGATTTTAGTTCAATCGACCGCACGGTGCGCTGTGGTGCTGGCGTAGTGACCGAGCAGTTGCAGCAGTATGCTATGGAGCACGGGCTGTTCTATCCCGTTGATTTCGCGTCCAGTGGCTCGAGCCAGATCGGCGGCAATGTTTCCACCAATGCCGGTGGCATTAAGGTTATTCGTCACGGCATGACCCGTGATTGGGTGGCGGGCTTGAAAGTCGTTAACGGTACCGGCGAACTGCTCGATCTCAATCGAGGCCTGGTAAAAAACAATTCCGGGTATGACCTACGGCAACTGGTGATTGGCGCCGAGGGTACTCTGGGAGTGGTGGTGGAGGCGACCATGCGCCTCACAACGCCTCCACAGGAGTCGGCCGTATTGGTATTGGGTGCGCCCGACATGACATCTATTATGCACGTACTGCGCACGTATCAGGACAGCATTGAGCTCAGTGCGTTCGAGTTTTTTTCTGAACTAGCGCTGCAGAAAGTCGTCGAGCATCAGGGCTTGCAGCGCCCTTTCGAAACACCGACAGAATTTTACGCGCTGCTGGAGTTTGAACAGCGGGATGAAAAGGTCATGGAGCAGGCAATGGCCCTGTTCGAACATTGCGTGGAGCAGGGTTGGGTTCTCGATGGCGTGGTTAGTCAAAGCCTTGCTCAGGCAGAGTCTTTGTGGCGTCTGCGGGAGGATATTTCGGAAACCATTTCGCGCTGGACGCCTTATAAAAACGATATATCCACAGTGATTTCCCGCGTCCCAGAATTTCTTGCTGCGGTGGAAGCTGTGGTTAGCGAAAATTATCCGCAGTTCGAGATCATTTGGTTTGGTCATATTGGCGACGGCAATGTACACCTGAATGTGCTCAAGCCTGATGATCTATCTATGAAAGATTTTCAACAGCATTGCACAGAGGTGAGCAAGTGGGTATTCGATATCGTGCAGCATTATGGAGGCAGTATTTCTGCTGAGCATGGTGTTGGACTGCTGAAAAAAGACTATTTACACTATAGTCGTTCAGAACTTGAAGTGTCGATTATGCGTCAGATCAAGAAGGTGTTTGATCCGCACGGCATTATGAATCCCGGAAAGATTTTTGATATTTAACCGTGTCACGTGATTTGTCTTAGTGACATAACATGGATTCAACTTTGCTGAGCATACAGCGCCTTTACACCTTCGTTGGTTCCAAGAAAAAGTACATCCGCAGGCCTTAGCGCAAACAATCCATTAGTCACTACCCCGGTGATGTTGTTAATTTCGCCTTCTATTGACAACGGTTGTGCAATAGAAAAATTGTACACATCAAGAATCACATTACCGTTATCAGTCACTACGCCTTCGCGGTAGATCGGGTTGCCGCCGAGCTTGACTAGTTCCCGCGCCACGTGACTACGGGCCATGGGGATGACTTCCACCGGGAGTGGAAACTCTCCGAGGGTGTGTACCAGTTTGCTTTCATCGGCAATACAGATAAACTCGCGCGCGACTGCCGACACGATTTTTTCACGGGTCAGTGCGGCCCCGCCACCCTTGATCAGTTGCAGTGCACGGTTGCTTTCATCGGCCCCGTCCACGTAAAAGTCTACCTGGTCCACGGTATTGAGCTCATATACTGGAATACCGTGGATTTTTAGTCGCTGTGCCGAGGCCTCTGAACTGGCGACGGTGCCATTGATCTGACCCTTAATCCTAGCGAGGGCGTCGATAAAGAGGTTGGCGGTTGAGCCCGTACCGATACCCAAGATCGTTTCGCTTTCGAGTCTGGGTTGGATATAGGCAAGTGCTGCGTCTGCCACCGCTTGCTTCAATTCATCCTGAGTCATGTTTTGTCCTTGGACATAATGGTGTAAAGCGTGTTTCATTATAGAGTACCCCACTGCTGTGATCACGAAAAGAGTCAGTAATCGTTACAGAGGTTTCGGCTGAAATGTCGGGCTAGGTCTATTAAGATGATTAACCTACTTGCCGCCACTGGAAGTTGATGCCTCATGCCGCAGTCCTACGTCAAACGTATTCTCGATGCGCAGGTTTATGATGTTGCCCGGGAAACACCGATTCATGAAGCGGACTTGATGTCACGCCGGCTGGGGAATCGAGTGTTGCTTAAGCGTGAAGATTTACAGCCAATTTTTTCGTTCAAATTACGTGGCGCATACTGCAAGATGAGCCGTCTCACTTCAGAGCAACGCAGCCGCGGAGTGATCGCCGCTTCCGCAGGAAACCATGCACAGGGCGTTGCCATGGCAGCGAAAAAACTGCGTGTGAAGGCTACTATCGTCATGCCGCGCACGACGCCACAGATTAAAATAGAGGCCGTGCGTCGCCTTGGCGCGCGGGTCTTGTTGCATGGTGATTCCTACGACGAAGCAGCATTGCAGGCCCGGGAGCTTATGCAAGCCAAGGGTATGACGTATGTGCACCCGTTTGATGATCCGGATGTGATCGCAGGGCAGGGCACTGTGGGCATGGAGATCGTGCGCCAACACCAAAATCCGCTGGACGCTCTGTTCGTGCCAGTAGGTGGAGGAGGCCTATTGGCAGGTGTTTCTGCTTACGTGAAGTCCGCATGGCCACAGACGCGAATGATTGGTGTCGAGCCAGAGGATGCCGCCTGTTTGCAGCTGGCTTTATCGCGTGGGCGCAGGGATACCCTTGCTGAAGTGGGTTTGTTTGCCGACGGCTGCGCTGTGGCGCAGATTGGTAAGGAGCCTTTTCGCATCATCCGGAAAACGGTAGGGGAAGTCATCACGGTATCTACGGATGAAATGTGTGCAGCGATCAAGGACATTTTTGAAGATACCCGCAGTATCGCAGAGCCTGCTGGAGCGCTAGCCCTGGCCGGTTTAAAAAAGTATGTACATCGAACGGGCGTGCAGGGGCACGATTTGTTGGCCATTGTCAGCGGTGCCAATACCAACTTCGACCGTTTGCGCTACATCTCCGAGCGCACGGAAATTGGCGAGCAAAGGGAGGCTATAATCAGTGTCACTGTACCCGAACGGCCCGGCAGTTTTAAAAAGTTTTGCAGCGCATTGGGGCGCCGAAGTATCACTGAGTTCAATTATCGCTACGCAGATGCGAACGCCGCCCAGGTTTTTGTGGGTCTTTCAATTGCGCCAGGGGGAGACGATTTGGCGACACTGCTAGTCGATCTGCGGGAGCGCGGTTACACCGCCGAGGATATGACCGATAACGAGGTGGCCAAGTTGCACGTCCGTCATATGGTGGGAGGGCATGCTTCGGCCCAATTGCAGGATGAACGGGTTTATCGTGTCGAATTTCCAGAGCGTCCCGGTGCTCTCCTCAAGTTTCTATCGGGGTTGGGATCGAGCTGGAATATTTCTATGTTTCATTATCGCAATCATGGCGCCGCCTATGGCCGAATTTTTGTTGGGGTTCAGGTGCGCAAATCTGAGCGGAAACAATTTGAGCAGGTATTGGATCGGATCAATTTCAAGTATTCAGAGGAAACAAATAATCCGGCATATAAGCTCTATCTCGGAACTAGTCAGGCCGAAAACGCGGTGCCATAGTTGGTTGTGGTCTGCTTTTGCTCCGGAGTGTGACTAGTACCGAGAATCCTTTTGGCAGCGATGCAGGCCGACATCGGTGGCCACATAATCCAGTGCGATATCCCAGTTTTCTAATGGAATTTCGTCTACATGCTGGTTTTCATGGGCGAGCCCAACCAGTAACGGACCGGAAATTCCAGACAGCGTGCGATCATAGAAACCGCCCCCCATTCCTAGGCGACCGCCGTACCCGTCCCATCCCACAGTGGGGAGAAAAATAATATCCAGATCTGATGCCGGGCAGCGAACTGCGTCCGCTGGCGGTTCCGCAATGTTATATCGGTTGGATGAAAGGAGTGTCTGTTCATGCCACTGCGCAAAGCAGAGACGGCTGTCAGTGATAAGGGGTAAAAAAATTTCTTTGGCTAGGCCTCGCGCTGTGTTTTCCAGGGCGCGGGTATCGATTTCTCCATCCGTCGCCAAGTACAGGGCAATCCGTTGGGCGCTTGCCCAGTTTGGAAGTGTCACAACTGAGTGAATTAAAGCTTGGGCTGCGGTGTCTTGTTGGGCAGAGTTTAGGGTGTTTCGGCGCTGCCGCAAATCGCTACGGAGTCGAGTTTTTCTACGTTGAATATCTGCCATAGTAAAAAAGGATTCCCGGCTTACCGCTGACAGAACTGCCCTTGAACCCGATGGTTCAAGGTGGTGACTCCTGCACTGAAAAAGGCTTTCCGGCCAAAACCGGACATGCACACCAACAGCAACGAGAAGTCCCCGGTTACACTATATCGGCTCGAGGACTGAAAGTCTGGCGAGTAAGCTAGGGTCCCACTTTTAGTATAGCTCAGATACGGTTAATGCACCGCACATAATCCACAAATAAACGAATGAATTTTTGCACGTTAGCTTATTTTGAGTTGCCGCAGCTCTTGCAGAGCGCTGTTCAGCTTGCTGCTAAGGCGTTTCACAGAATCATCCGCAGTGTTGCTTGCATCCGGCTCGCTATTGGGTTGGAGCAGTTCGTGACTAATGTTGAGCGCCGCCATGACTGCGATCCGCTCCAGACCGATAACCTTTCCAGTGCCACGAATCGCGCGCATCTGCTTGTCCAGATATTTTGCAGAAACCAACAGTTCTGCTTCCTTCTCTTCGGGGCATGTCACCTGATAGTCTTTGTCGAGAATCCTGACGGTCGTGGTGTTGGGTGTGCTCACACTTGTGACTCCATTGCGCGCAGGCGATCTATCATGGTCTCTACCTTGGAGCGGGCCAGTTCGTTCTTGTTGATAAGATCCTTTCGCTCATCATCCCAGCCAGCAACATCTGATTTGAGCGCACTATTTTCGCGATTTAACGCCTCACACAAGGCGATAAGTTCGTCGATTTTATTTTCAAGGTCTTTGAGTTGGCTTACAGGCATGCGGGTATACTGGTGCAAATATTATTGGACCTCTACTATAGTGGTGCATGGCATCGAGGTCAACGGCACAAAATCTTTATATATCAATAGCCTGCCAACTCTTTTACAGTTAACACTGGAGGCGCCTCTGCACCGAGCCGGGTGCGACCTCCCACGGAGAATACCCTATGCATGAAGATCTAGCTGAGGAAGTCGGCGTTTTTGACTTCGATGAGTTTGCCGATCACCTGGTGGATCAGGGGATGTTGGTGTCGCCCTCCCAATTGCACGGCTGCCTTTGCGGGATACTGTGTGCAGGCGCGTCGACGGAGGCGGAGTATGGTCTTGATGCGCTGTCTCAGGCCCTCGATATCGTAATGCATGGAGAGCTCGCCAGTCGCATCATGCAGCTGTACACCGTTACCGAAGTGGCGTTGAAGGATGAGGAGTTCACGTTCCTACCCCTGCTGCCTGATGATGACGAGGAAATCGGTTTGAGAGCGTCGGCCCTGGCGAGCTGGTGCGATGGATTTATGTCAGGCTTTGCCTATGTGATCGCTGGGAATGAGGAGACCGCAGCCGCGCTTTCTCAAGATGCCGGGGAGGTGCTCAAAGATATTGCTGCCATGGCTCAGGCGCATGCTGACGATGAGAGCGAGGAAGATGCAGAGGACAGTTACATAGAGCTGGTGGAGTATTTGCGGGCGGCTGTGGTCAATGTGTTTTTAGACAGTCTGGCGACTACCGAGGACAGCGATGTGTCGCCCGAAACAGAACGGCTCCTCCACTAGCTATGGTAGTGTCTTCATCACTATTCAATGGCCGCAAGGGTGCGGACGAGTGATACTATGAGCATTAGTAAGACTGAGTTTGCGCGTCGACGAAAAAACCTCATCGCTTTGATGGATCCCAATAGCATTGCGATCATTCCTTCGGCCGATGAGCAGGTGCGCAGTCGAGATACGCTGTTTCCTTTCCGTCAGGACAGTGATTTCTTTTACTTGTCAGGGTTCGTCGAGCCAGATGCGGTGCTGGTGTTATTGCCTGGCCGCCGACAGGGTCAGTTTGTGGTCTTTTGCCGGGAGCGGAATCCCGCTTTGGAGCTGTGGCATGGCTATCGTGCCGGGCCAGAGGGAGTGTGTGAAAAATACGGCGCAGATGACGCCTTCCCCATCGGAGACATCGACGAGATTCTCCCCGGTCTGGTTGAAGGGCGAGAACGCGTTTATTACTCTATGGGGCGTAGCACCGAGTTCGATCGCCAAATCATGGGTTGGGTGAGCAGTATTCGCAGCAAGGAATCTACCGGTGCAGTTCCCCCTGGAGAATTTACTGATCTGGATCATATGGTGCATGAATTGCGTTTATACAAGAGCGCCGCCGAGTTGCGTCTCATGCGCAAGGCTGCGGATATTACTGCACGCGCGCATCGTCGCGCCATGCATGTCTGCCGAGGTGGCCTTTACGAGTATCAGTTAGAGGCAGAGATACAACATGAGTTCGCGACGTCTGGCGCCCGATGTCCTGCGTACCCCAGTATAGTTGGCAGTGGCCGCAACGGGTGTGTCCTGCATTACATCGAAAACAGCGACAAGATGCGTGATGGCGACCTAGTATTAATCGACGCGGGTTGTGAGCTGGAATATTATGCCTCGGACGTGACCCGCACTTTCCCTGTCAATGGTCGATTCAGTGCTGAACAGCGCGCGCTTTACGAGCTAGTACTGCGTGCGCAGTTGGCGGCTATTGCTGAAATAATTCCGGGAAATCACTGGAACCAGCCGCATGATGCCAGCGTGAAGGTTTTCACTCAGGGTCTGGTTGCTCTGGGACTGCTCAAGGGCAGTGTCGCGAGCTTGATCAAGCGCAACGCCTACCGCGACTTTTATATGCACCGTGTGGGGCACTGGTTGGGTCTGGATGTGCATGATGTCGGTGACTATCGGGTCGGCGAGGAATGGCGCGTGCTGGAGCCCGGTATGGTCATGACCGTTGAGCCAGGGCTCTATATCTCTGAGAGCAACACCAGCGTGGCAAAGAAGTGGCGCGGTATAGGAATCCGAATAGAGGATGATGTGGTGGTGACTGAAGAGGGCTGCGACGTCATCACGGCGGGCGTACCGAAAACGATAGAGGAGATAGAGGCCCTGATGGCCGCGTGATCTATGTCTGATCATTTCGACATTGTTATTGCCGGTGGTGGCATGGTAGGCATCAGCCTCGCACTTCAGTTGGGTGCCGTGTTGCCAGCACAAACGACGATTCTGCTGGTAGAGGGCGTCCCAATTCCCGCGGCTGTCGAGGGCGGCGTGCCGGATTATCATCCGGCATTTGATGCGCGTTCTACAGCACTGAGCTACAGCTCCCGCCAGATTTATGACGACATGAATGTGTGGGAAGGTTTGCGCCAATGGCTGTGCGCCATTGAAAGCATTCATGTCTCTAGTCGAGGTCGATTTGGCAGCACTCTTTTGCAGGCCAGTGATTACCGTTGGCCTGCCTTGGGGTATGTGGTGGAGAATGCCTGGCTCGGCAACGCGCTGATTCAACAGTTATACCGGCAGGGTCGAGTTGAGGTGCGCTGTCCGGCCAAGGTGGTTGGCGCTAGACCGGAGGGGAAGAGTGTCACCCTTGAGCTGGAGGGCGAGGGATCGCAGAGTCGTCTTAGTGCAGGCCTATTGTTGGTCGCAGATGGTGCCAATTCGCGGCTGCGCGATCAGCTGGGCATGGCCGTTAATGAGAAGCCTTATCGGCAACACGCATTGGTGGCGAACATCGCCTCCGCGGAGCCACATGGCGGTTGCGCCTATGAGCGTTTTACCGATACAGGACCCTTGGCGTTGTTACCCTTGCTTAAGGCAGACGGCACAGAGAATCGGAGTGCGCTTGTCTGGACCTTGCCTGCTGAGCAAGCCCGACATTTGCGCGACTGTGATGAAGCGGAGTTTTTGCAGGTTCTTCAGGAACGTTTTGGCTACCGATTGGGTCGTCTGGTAAAAGTGGGCGAGCGTCACGCTTACCCCTTATCGTTAGTGCAGTCCAGTGAACAGGTACGCCAAGGTATAGTCGTCATGGGTAATGCTGCGCATGCGTTGCATCCCGTGGCCGGGCAAGGTTTCAATCTGGCGCTACGGGATGTGGCCGAACTGGGTCGCGTCCTGAGCCAGGGCATTGCTGCCGGGTTGGCGCCGGGTGATCTGGAGATGCTACAGCGCTACCAGCAGCGGCAACAAACTGACCAGGACAGAACCATACAATTCAGTGATCGCATACCTGCTCTGTTCATGCATGCCGACCCTGTGTTGGGTCTGGGGCGAGATCTGGCGCTGGCAGGGTTGGACATCATGCCTAGTCTCAAGCGAGAGTTTGTGCGTTATGCAGCAGGTCTAGCAGGTAATGGGAGTTAAGTGAGTGGCTGAGACCCGACAATTTGATATTGCGATCGTCGGCGCGGGTATCGCCGGGGCCTCTCTGGCAGTTGCACTCAGCGGTGAGGGCTTGTCGATTGCACTGATCGAGGCGCAACCGCTCGATACGGTTACATTACCGACCGGCGGTAGCCTGCAAAATTTTGATCCGCGCGTGAGTGCATTGACGCCGCGATCGCGCGCATTGTTGGAACAACTGGGGGTATGGCAATCGATCGTTGACTACCGCTATTGTGCTTACCACCATATGACCGTATGGGATGCTCAAGGAACCGGAGAAATTGAGTTTGACCGTGCCGAGGTTAAACTGCCGGAGCTGGGACACATCGTGGAAAACCGCGTGATCACCCGTGCGTTACTTGCCAGGGTTGAGGCGGCCCCAGACATCAGCCTATTGCATCCGGTCGCGCTAAGCACCTGCACGCGGCTGAGCTCCTCCCGCATGTTGTTAGAGCTGGAAGATGGAGGAGCGCTTGAGGCCGATTTATTGGTGGCAGCGGACGGGGCTCTGTCACGCGTGAGGACGATGATGGCGTTCGAAAGTCGGGAGTGGGATTACGGCCATCACGCGATTGTCGCCACAGTAGAAGTTGCCCGCTCGCATGAAAACACAGCGTGGCAACGCTTTCTGCCCACCGGGCCGCTGGCATTGCTGCCGCTGCCCAGCGAGGACGGACGTCACTACTGTTCTATCGTGTGGTCATTGCAGGAACATCTGGTTGATGACTTGCTGGCGCTGGAGGATCAGTCTTTTTGCTCCGCGCTCGAGCGTGCCATCGAAGGGCGGCTTGGCACAGTGATAGGCAGCACTGAGCGCTTGGCGTTTCCGCTGCGCCAGCGTCATGCGGTTGACTATGTGCAACCGGGGGTCGCGCTGGTGGCAGATGCGGCGCACACTATTCACCCCTTGGCCGGCCAGGGGATTAACCTCGGGTTGCAAGATATTGCCGTTTTGGCCGAGGAGATTTTGGCCGGCCACTCCCGCGGCGTCAGTCCAGGGCAGCTGGAGCTGCTGCGTCGCTATCAGCGCCGTCGCAAGGGTGACAACCTACTGATGATGACCGCTATGGACAGTTTTAAGCGGTTGTTTGAACAGCAGTCATTGCCGTTGCGCTGGTTGCGTAATGCCGGTATGCGGGCCGTAGGCCAGATACAGCCACTTAAGCAACAGCTGCTGCGCCATGCCATGGGACTGGAGTAATTCTTTCGTTACTCAGGGATATTGTTTTTCATCACTGGGCCGTTAAACTGAGCCACTTAACAGCGCCATAATGGCATCGCTCATCGTCGCGCCTAGCGTTGAGTGCGGATATATATTTTCAGAGGGAATACTATGAGCCAGACGCCAAGTGAACTCAGATACGCTATTACACACGAATGGGCCCGGCGCGAAGAGGATGGCACGGTGACGGTTGGCATCACCGACCATGCCCAGGAAGCGTTGGGTGATGTCGTGTTTGTGGAGTTGCCCGAGGTGGGAACTGTTTTTGCAGCGGCCGATGATGCTGGCGTTGTAGAGTCGGTCAAGGCGGCGTCGGATGTCTATGCGCCGATGGGTGGTGAGGTGATCGCCGTCAACTCGATGCTTGAAGATGAGCCCGAGATCGTCAACTCCGACCCTTATAATGACGGTTGGTTCTATAAGTTGCAGCCTGCTGACATCAGTGATCTGGATGCACTGTTGTCTGCTGAGGATTATCAACAGCAATGTGAAGACGAATAGGCATTCAAGCCTCGATCGGAATACCCCGTGATTGATCTCTTCTTGCGCAAAGGTACCGACCACCGTTTGCGTGGCGGTCACCTTTGGGTCTATTCCAATGAAGTTGATAGCCAGCGCTCACGCCTGGGTGATTATTCTGCCGGCGATCTAGTGGCGGTCAGAAATACCAATGGCAAGCTGCTCGGCAGTGCTTACATGGAGCCCAGCTCACTTATTTGCGCCAGGATGTACGCGCCCTGCGAGCAGCGTGCCATGGACACCCCCTTCTTTACGTCGAGATTGGAGGCGGCTCTGGCCATGCGGCAGGCGGCTTTTGAAAAACCCTTTTACCGATTAGTTTATGGCGACAGCGATACGCTGCCTGGAATAATCATAGACCGTTTCGGCGACTATTTGGTGATGCAGCTCAACAATAGCGGTCTGGAGCGCTATTGCGAGCCATTACTGGCGGCGCTGATTGCGACGCTGCAACCGCGAGGCATTTTGTTGCGGGCCGACAGTCGCAGCCGTCGGGAGCAGGGGCTTTCCACTGACAGTGCGGTCGTTTATGGCGAAATGCCTCAGCACGTTGCCCTAGAGGAGAATGGTGTGCAATTTCTAGCGCCGGTCTTTGATGGCCAGAAGACCGGTTGGTTTTACGACCACCGCATGTCTAGGGCGCGCCTAGCGAACTGGGTCAAAGACAAAAGCGTACTGGATGTCTACAGCTATATTGGCGGATGGGGTGTTCAGGCTGCCGCTTTTGGTGCAACCGAGGTATGTTGTCTGGATAGCTCCGCTCAGGCGCTGGAAGGTGTTGATGCCAACGCCCGCCTGAATCAAGTGGAGTCCCGCGTTGTGACTCGCCGTGGTTCTGCGCCCGAGACGATGGCTGCGATGGTTGCGCAGGGCAGTCGGTTTGAGGTGGTTATTCTCGATCCGCCCGCCTTTATCCAACGTAAAAAAGACCTCAAAAAAGGCATAGCGGCCTATCGCCGCATCAATGACCTGGGCTTGCAGCTATTACAACCCGGCGGCCTGTTGGTTTCCGCATCATGCTCTATGCATCTGTCTCGCGCAGATTTGATGACAGCAATGCAACAGGCGGCGGTGCGGGCTGATTGTGGTATACGCGTGGTTGAGCAGGGCGCTCAGGGGCCAGATCATCCGATTCATCCGGCAATCCCTGAGACAGAGTATTTGAAGGCGGTATTTGCACGTAAGGTGTAGAATTTTTTTACGCACTGCGGCGCGACCTCTTAATACTGAACCGAAAGCTCGACGCCGTGGCGAGACCTGTTAGCGCAGTGAAATCACTGGCCACTCGAGCTCAATAGCTCTAGCCCGTAAGACATCATCGGGATCAACGGCCACCGGATGATCAATCAGCTCTAACAGCGGCAGATCAGTGCGTGAATCGCTATAAAACCACGCCCCATCGAGGCTGGTCTGGCGCTCATGCAGCCATTCATAGAGCCGGGTGACCTTGCCCCTGTGGTAGGAGGGTACTCCGCTTGGCTCTCCAGTATAGCGGCCGTCAATGATTTCTCCTTCACTGGCAATCAGGTTTTGAATGCCCAGTGATTGGACAATAGGTTCAGTGATGAAGCGATTGGTCGCGGTAATGACCAGCAATTCGTGTCCGTGCTGCCGATGGTCGTCAATGAGGGCCGCAGCTTTAGGCAGCATGATGGGTGTGATTTTGCTGGCCATGAAGGCTAGATGCCAATCCTCAAGTTGTCTCGCAGAGCGCCCCTTCAATGCACTGAGGGCGAAGCGAAGATAGGCGTCTATATCGAGCTGGCTGGCCTGATAGTCAGCATAGAACTGATCATTGCGCTGGGCGTAATCGGTAGTCTCTACGAGGTGCTGTTCGCAGAGGAATTGTCCCCATAGATTATCGCTGTCGCCGCCGATTAGGGTATTGTCGAGGTCAAAAATAGCCAGTGTCACAGTGGGGGTCTCGAAAAAAGGATTAATATCATAGTCCTAGAGTCAGCTATAGTAAATTTCTCAGGGCCTGCAAATTGTGGAACAATACCCTACTCTACGAATAGGTGAATTTTTTAAGTGATTGATTCAGACGGTTTTCGGCCGAATGTTGGAATAATGCTGGTCAACGACCAGGCCCAGTTGTTGTGGGCTCGGCGGGTTGGTGGCCAGGATAACTGGCAGTTCCCCCAGGGGGGTATTAGCAAGGGAGAGTCTCCAGAGCAGGCGCTGTATCGCGAATTGCATGAAGAGTTGGGCTTGTCGCCCGACGCGGTGGAGGTTTTAGGCATTACCAAAGGCTGGTTGCGTTATCGGCTGCCGCGGCGATTCGTTCGTGAGGGCCAAAAGCCTTTGTGTATCGGGCAGAAACAAAAATGGTTTTTACTGCGGCTGCTGAAGGATGACGCGGCGGTGCAGCTGGATCTTGATGACAAGCCTGAGTTTGATCATTGGCAATGGGTCAGCTATTGGTATCCACTGAATCAGGTGGTTGCATTCAAGCGCGAGGTTTACCGCAGGGCAATGAAAGAATTAGCCCTGCCGTTGGGACGCTACACTGACAAACGTGAGGGGGTGTAAGCCACTATGCTCGAAACTCTGCGCCACATTGTTCAGGAGGTCAATGCAGCCCGTGGGCTGAATGAGGCTCTTCAGATTACTGTGCGCCGTGTTCGTGAAGCTATGAATACACAGGTGTGCAGTGTGTACATGCGAGATTTGGCGGGCGGGCGCTATGTGTTTCAGGCGACCCAAGGACTAAACCAAGAGTTGGTGGGTATGGCCAGCCTTGCGGAGGGCGAGGGCCTGATCGGTCTGGTCGCAGAGCGAGGAGAGCCGGTCAACCTTGAAGAAGCCGAGAATCACCCCAACTTTCAATTCCTTCCCGGTATTGGGGAGGAGCACTTTCACGCATTTTTGGGTGTGCCCATTATTCACCAGCGGCGTCTCCTGGGTGTATTGGTGGTGCAACAGGCTGAGCGCCGTCGTTTTGATGAGAGTGAAGAAGCTTTTCTGGTAACGCTGTCGGCACAGCTGGCAGGTGTTATTGCGCATGCCCAGGCGACCGGTGTTGTCGAGTCGCAGGCATTAGACGGAGCGGCCCCTGCCAAGATTGTGGGTGTGCCCGGTGCTGCGGGGATCGCAATTGGCACTGCTGTAGTGGTTTCGCCGGGCGCAGACCTTTACGCCGTTCCAGCGCGTCAAGCAAAAAATAGGCGCGCGGAAGTTCGTGCCTTCCGTGAGGCTCTGCAAAGCGTGCAGGAAGATATTCAACGAGTTGCTGACAATCTGGGTTCAGAGCTCAGCCCTGAGGACCATGCGCTGTTTGATGTCTATCTCAGCATTCTGGACGACTCTACCATTGGCGCGGAAGTGGTTGGCCTGATCAAAGCTGGGCAGTGGGCGCAGGGCGCGTTGAGCCAAGTGATGATAGAGCACATTCGTCATTTTGAGCGTATGGAACACAGTTACCTGAAAGAACGTGCGGTGGATGTTAAGGATTTGGGTACGCGAGTGCTCGCTTACCTGCAGGCGGCCAGTCACGAAGTGAAGACCTACCCGAGCCAGACGATTCTTGTGGGTGAGGAGCTGACGGCGACCTCCCTCGGAGAGATTCCTCGCGAGAAGCTCGTGGGCCTGATATCCGTGCGTGGCTCGGGCAATTCACATGTTGCCATTCTCGCTCGAGCGATGGGGGTGCCTACGGTGATGGGTGCGATCGATTTGCCCTATGCCAGGCTGCAAGACCGCGAGTTGATAATTGACGGCTATAACGGCACGGTGCATATCAACCCCCTGCCCGAGATCAAGCAGCGATTCCAGCAAATCGTTGATGAAGACAGTGCCCTCTCGCGGGATCTCGAATCGTTGCGTGACGAGCCCTGTGTGACGCTCGACGGCCATCGCATGCCGCTGTGGGTAAATACGGGTTTGATGGCGGATGTCACCCGCTCGCTGGAACAAGGTGCTGAGGGTGTCGGCCTTTACCGCACTGAGGTGCCGTTTCTGCTCAGGGATCGTTTTCCCAGTGAGGAGGAGCAGCGACAAATCTATCGCCAGCAATTAGAGGCCTTTGCGCCCAAACCTGTGACCATGCGCACGCTGGATATCGGCGGCGACAAAGCGCTGTCGTATTTTCCTATCGAAGAAGACAACCCTTTTCTGGGTTGGCGCGGCATTCGCGTGACACTGGATCACCCGGAGATATTCCTGGCTCAGGTTCGCGCTATGCTCAAGGCCAATGAGGGCCTAGGCAATCTGCGTATTATGTTGCCCATGGTCTGCAATATTCCGGAGCTGGATGAGGCGCTCGATCTGATCAAGCGCTGTCACCGTGAGCTCAGCCGAGGCGGTTTAGCAGGAAAACTGCCGCCCATTGGCGTCATGGTTGAGGTGCCTTCGGCGGTTTACCAGGCGCGGGCGATGGCCAAACGCGTCGATTTCTTGTCGGTCGGCAGTAACGATCTTACTCAGTATCTGTTGGCAGTGGATCGCAATAATGCGCGGGTGGCGCGCCTTTATCAATCTCTGCACCCGGCCGTACTAATGGCGCTTCAAGAAGTTGCGGTGGCCGGTGTGGCGGAGAACGTTCCTGTTGGAATCTGCGGGGAGTTGGCCGGGGACCCGGGCGCGGCTGTGCTCTTGCTGGCAATGGGATACGACGTCTTGTCGATGAACGCGACAAGTCTTCCTAAAGTCAAGAACGCACTACGGCATATTCGAGGCAGTGAGGCGCGCGAATTGCTGGAAGAAGTGATGGCAATGGATTATGCCGATGAGATAAGTCGTCGCCTGGAGCGCTTTCTTGCCGAGCACGGAATGGAAAAGTTCATTCACAGCCCGGTGGAATAGGGCGGCACTGCCACTATTCTTGCCCGTCTTTGTTGCCGGCACTGTTTTTACCTGTCGCTCAAACGCATTTCTTTGTGTTGCACCTCGCGCAATACCCCCTGTGCATTGAAACTCTGTTCCAGCCAGCTGGCCTGGGCCTGGGCATCGAACCACAAAGTGGTGCTGGAGCGCGTGCCGTAGGTGTCCGTCACAATAAACTGAGGTGATAATGTGGACTCCATGGTGCTGTCGAGGCCTTGCGCAATGAGGCTGTTTTGGTCCGCCAGTTGCTGGCTGGAAACGACGTCGGCCAGTGCGCGGTGGGACATCGGGCCGGTCTCCAGCAGCGCCAGCAGTTTGGCTTTGCCAAGCACGACCTTGGGCCAGGGCGTGTCGAGGGTGTCGTTGCTGAGCCCATAGATGCCAGGGGGCAGGTTCTGCGGACCCTTTGTATCGCTGTTGGTGTAATGCCACAGGCTGTCGTGACCGCCCACCAGAAGATTAAAGCCCGCATAGTCCTGCGCCTGTGCTGCAATGTTGCTAAGGAAGTCCTCGGGGGTCTGCGAGCCCGTCAGGTACTGCAGCGGTAGTTCTCCACGGGAGCGGGGAGCCTCAGGTGTGTGTGACGGGTCGCGGTAGTTAGTCACTGCTGCAAAGCGCCCACTGCGGGTCATGCCCATCCAAGTTCCTCCCTGCAGGAGGTCCTTGCCAGCCAGCAGCTCCGGGTATTCAGGCCAGAAATGGGATGCAGCGGTAGGCCTGGCGTGAAACTCATCCCGGTTGGCCGCCACTAAAAGGGGATAGTCTGATGAAACCTGGTGGGCCAAAATCAACAAGCACATAAATTGTAACCATTAGTCGTGGCGAAATAATTGTGAATCCCTGCGCGCTGGATGATAATACGTTTTTTCGTTCTTGATTACTCATGCGGGCGACGGTTGTCCGGCTTATTCGTTGGCTACTCATTGAAGTGAAACCATGCTGCCATATCCTGAACTAGACCCTGTCGCCCTTTCCCTGGGGCCATTAACGGTACATTGGTATGGCCTAACTTATCTGGCCGGATTGGCCTTTGCCTGGTGGCTGGCGGCACGGCGCAGCCGATTGCCCTGGACGGCGGTTCAGCGTGATCAGGTCGACGACCTCATTTTTTATGCCGCGCTGGGTGTCGTCCTTGGCGGTCGTGTAGGTTACGCGCTCTTTTACGGGGGTGAAAAGCTGCTGCAAGACCCCACTTGGATACTGCGTGTTTGGCAGGGTGGCATGTCGTTTCATGGCGGTTTTTTAGGCGTGCTGTTTGCCATGTACCTTTTTGCCCGTCGCCACAAAATAGGGTTTGGGTCATTGATGGACTTTGTCGCCCCGCTGGTGCCGGTGGGCCTGGCCCTCGGTCGTCTGGGAAACTTTATCGGCCAGGAACTGTGGGGGCGGCCCACTGACGCGCCCTGGGCAATGATTTTTCCGCGCGACCCGCTGCAACTCGCTCGGCATCCCTCACAGCTGTATCAGTTTGCCCTAGAGGGGGTGCTATTGTTTGTCATCATGCTGTGGTTTTCGTCTCGTGAAAGGCCGACCTGGTCTGTTGCTGGAGTTTTTGCCCTAGGCTATGGCTGCCTGCGATTTATTGCAGAGTTTTTTCGGGAGCCAGACCGACACATTGGTTTCGAGGCGATGGGATGGATGACCCGTGGACAGCTACTTTCACTGCCCATGGTGGTGTTGGGGCTCTACTTGATTGCTATGGCTTATCGCAATGCGAACGGGGCGGCTCCGCAACGGAAGGCGAAAGGCGCTAAATGAAACAATATCTGGAGCTGCTGCAGGATGTTCTCGACCACGGTGTGTGCAAGGGAGATCGAACGGGCACCGGTACTCTGTCTGTCTTCGGACGCCAGTATCGTCACGATCTGGCCACCGGGTTTCCGCTACTGACAACCAAGAAACTGCACTTTAAGAGTATCGTTAACGAGCTTCTTTGGTTTCTGAGCGGGAATACGAATACCCGTTGGTTGAAGGAGAATGGCGTCTCTATCTGGAACGCGTGGGCCACCGAGGAGGGTGAGCTTGGGCCTATCTATGGTGCCCAATGGACCGCTTGGCCTACTCGTGATGGCAGTACAATCAATCAAATCGACTATGTGATCGATTGCTTGCGCAATAATCCGGACAGTCGCCGCATTCTGTTTCACGCTTGGAATGTCGAATTCCTGCCCGATGAGCGCATGAGTCCGCAGGAGAATGTGAAGGCCGGTCGTATGGCGCTGCCGCCCTGCCATCTGCTGTATCAGTTTTATGTGGCAGAGGGGCGGCTGTCTGCGCAGCTGATGATTCGCTCTAGCGACTCCTTTCTGGGCTTGCCTTATAATACTGCCAGCCTAGCGTTGCTCACCTTGATGTTGGCGCAGCAGTGTGATCTGGTGCCAGGAGAAATTATCATTTGTACCGGCGACTCCCATATCTACAATAATCATCTGGAGCAGGTGCAAAAGCAGTTGACCCGAGAGCCGCTTCCGCTTCCTCGCATGAATATTCTGCGTCGACCAGACAGCATCTACGATTATCGATTCGAAGATTTCGACTTACAGGACTACAACCCTCACGCTCATATCGCAGCACCGGTAGCGGTGTGATGTTTGGGTTAGCGGCGTGATCAGGCTGGCCGTTATGGTGGCCGCTGCTGAAAACGGCGTTATTGGCAACAATAATGCCCTGCCCTGGTATCTCCCAGAAGACTTGCGCTATTTCAAGCGTGTCACCATGGGCAAGCCCATCATCATGGGCCGCAAGACCTTTGAGTCTATCGGCAGGCCGCTGCCGGGGCGCACTAATATTGTGATTACACGCAATATGAGCTTGCAGGTTGAGGGTGTGAAAGTGGTGTATTCCCTCGATGAGGCGCTGGAACTGGCCGCGAGTATCGCGTTACTTGACGGTGCGCAGGAGGCCGTCGTGATTGGTGGCGCGCAGATCTATCAGGCCGCGATTCCTGCCGCCGACCGCCTTTACGTCACAGAGGTCCACGCGAACGTCGAGGGTGATGCTGTGCTGCCGGATATTGACTGGGCTAGGTGGCGGGAGGTCAGTCGGGAGTATTGCGCTGCTGAGGCGCCCAACCCTTATGATTACAGCTTTTTGTGCTATGAGTCCGTCGATGTTGATTCGCAGGCGCCGCCCCGCAAATAGTGTTACTTTGAAATAAAGTGGCTATAAAAAGTGTAACTAAAATACACACTCACATGGATTATAATGAATGCTGTAGGACATTGATTGAAAACACCCCCCGACTTGGTTTAAATTGCCTCCCTCGGTTTGTTGAGACTGGTTTTTCATCGGGATTGAAGATGAAGTCGGTCTATCCTCGTTAGCTGTGAATCACTCTGTTGGATTATAGGAAGCACTATTCCCATGACTAAGCATCGATTGAAAGAAGTCTTGATCGCCACGCTGATTACCGCTGGTACCCTTGGCGGTTCTGCGGCAACGGTGCAAGCCACCACATTGGACTCGATCCTGGCGGTGGGCGAATCCAAAAACAATGCCGCGCGTAATTCACAGGTGAAAATTGATCGGCTGGCCGATGAAACCCGCGATTTGCTGTCCGACTACAAGACGGTGACCAAGCAGGTCGATGGATTGAAGGTTTACAACGCTCGCCTGCAGCGTCAAATTGATAACCAAGTAGCACGCATCGCCGGGATTGAGGCAGATATCGATAAGTCGACGGTCATTGCCCGGCAGATACCCCCGCTAGTCCCCCGTATGCTAGACGGTCTCGAGGCTTTTATAAAACTGGATGTACCGTTTGAAGAAAAAGAACGCTTAGCGCGCGTGCAGATGCTGCGCAGCAGCCTTGATCGCGATAACTTGGACACGGCAGAAATATTTCGTGCGGTACTCGAAGCGTACAATATCGAGCTCCAGTCCGGCCGCACGATACATACTTACAGGGGGTCGATTGATATCGGCGGCAGCGAGCGGGAGGTGGATTTCTTGCAAGTGGGCCGCATCGCACTTGCCTACCAGACAACGGATGGTGCCTTGACCGGCGCCTGGGACAATACCTCCAGGAGCTGGGTGGAACTGCCTTCGGGTGATTACAACGCTGCCATTAAAAAGGGCATTGCAATCGTAAGAAAGCAGGCAACAACTGATTTGTTGAAAATGCCCATAGCGGCGCCGGAGTCTAACTGATGAGCATTAAATGGGTAAAACGTGCTGCCCTCGCACTCTGCGGCGCGCTGGCAGTCTCAGGTGGATCCGCCCTTGCGCAGCAGGCTAAATCTCTGGATGAGTTGTTGGGCTTTGTCAAACAGGGTCAGGCTACTGAGGGCAGAGAAAACCGACAGCGGGAACAGCGCTTTGCGAATGACAAGGTCAATCAAGCTGCAGAATTGAAAAGGGCGCAGGATGAACGTGCTCGCCAGGAAGCGCTCTCTACTGAACTGGAAAACGCCTTCGAAGAAAACGAGCTTCTGATCGCTGCCAAACAACAATTATTGACTGAAAAGCTCGGCACTCTGAGTGAGCTGTTTGGACATCTCACGTCGGCTGCCGGAGATCTGATAACCAACTTTGAGAATTATTCGCTGGCCTCGGCTCAGTATCCCGGCCGAGAAGTCTTTCTGCAAGAGCTTGTAGAAAGGATGACCAATTCTACTGGCCTACCCAGTATTGAGGAGATCGAGCGGGTGTGGTACGAGCTGTTGCGTGAAATCCGCGAGACCGGCGCGGTAACCACGTTCTCAGCGAATGTGTCCTCGCCCGGGGGGGAGGGTACTGAGCGCCAGGTGCTGCGCGTCGGCTCTTTCAATATCGTCGATATGGACGGCAACTATCTCAGCTTTGAGAGCGGGAAGCTCAGTGAGCTAGCGCGCCAACCTAGTGGTCCCTACACCGGTTGGGCTGCCGCCTTGGCCTCTGCTTCGGGCGGACTGAACCCCTTCGGCGTGGATCCTACCGGGCCTACTGGCGGCTCCTATCTGGCGGCCATTATTGGCACGCCGACACTGGCAGAGCGCTGGCATCAGGGCGGTTACGTCGGCTATGCCATCACCGCGTTGGGTATTTTTGCCTTTCTGTTGGCCATCTACCGCTTCTCCGTACTGACCACCGTGGGTGGCAGGGTGAGTGCTCAGCTCAAGTCAGACAAGGCGAACACAAACAATCCTTTGGGCCGCGTGCTGAAGATACACGAGGATAACCCCAATATGGACACTGAGACCCTGGAGCTGAAGCTGTCTGAGGGTGTGCTGAAGGAAACGCCGGAGCTGGAGAGTGGTCTTACCCTACTGAAGATTATCGCGGCCATTGCGCCGTTAATGGGATTACTGGGCACGGTGACCGGTATGATTCTGACCTTCCAGGCCATTACTATTTTTGGTGCAGGCGACCCCAAGGCTATGGCCGGCGGTATTTCTAGCGCCTTGATCACCACCGTGCTGGGCCTTTTGGTGGCAATTCCAACCGTACTGATGTTCACCATTGTGAACGGGCGAGCCCAACGCATTATTCACATCTTGGACGAGCAGACCACGGGTATGGTTGCGGAGCACACTGAAGCTAAACTGAGGTCTTGATATGGACGGTTTAGCTCAGGTGCTGCTCGCTTTCATGGAACAGGGTGGCGAGGTCTTGTGGCTGATTGCTGCCCTGCTCTTTGTGATGTGGACCCTGATTTTCGAACGCGTATGGTATCTGAAGCTTGTTTGGAAGCAAGATGCCGCAAAGGTCATCGCCAAGTGGGAGGGCCGCGCGGAGAGGAAATCCTGGGAAGCCAAGCAGATCCGCAGCATGCTGCTCTCTCAGGCCAGTATGCAGATTAATCAGTTTATGCCCATGATTAAGGCCATGGTGGCTTTGTGCCCGTTGCTGGGACTGCTGGGAACAGTGTGGGGCATGATAGAAGTGTTCAATGTCATGGCGGTAACCGGCGGTGGTGATGCCAAGTCTATGGCCGAAGGTGTCCAGAAGGCCACAATCCCCACGATGGCAGGGATGGTGGCGGCTCTGTCCGGCGTGTTCGCCAATACCTATGTCACCCGGATTGCCCAGCGGGAGGGTAAGCTCTTGTGGGACAACCTGACAACGGATCACTGATAGAGCTACATTGATGCGCAAAAGAAATCGAAACGCAGATGCCGATGAGGCAGAGATCGACCTGACACCCATGTTGGACGTGGTGTTTATTATGCTGATCTTTTTTATCGTGGTGGCGTCTTTCCTGCGGGAGATGGGCCTGGATATAAACCGGCCCGATACCAACATTGATCCCCCTGAGTCGGATGCCACCAGTATCGTTGTCACCATAAGAGGAAATGACCAGATCTTAATGGATGGTCGGATTGTTGATATAACCGCGGTGAGGTCGAGCGTTGCACAGCGGTTGGCCTCGGATCCGGAACAGGGCTTTTCGATTATAACGGAGTCTGGCGCGTCTTCTAAAGTTCTTCTCTCTGTTGCAGATGGCGCCCGCGAGGCGGGCGTAAAACAGGTAAATTGGCCGGCGGAGAAAACGCAGTGAGCAGGCGCAGAATCAGGAGTCCGCTAGCACCGCAGGATGGAGGTGGCGAAGGTGATATTGACTTGACGCCGATGCTTGACGTCGTGTTTATCATGCTCATCTTTTTTATCGTGACGTCGACTTTTGTGAAGGAACCTGGTCCCGAAATCGTGAGAATCGAGGCGGTTACTGGTGAGCGTTGCCTGCGGGGCACCATTATATTTGCGGTCGACGCCTTGGGTAAGATTCACTACGACAAGAAAGAGATACCGCTGGCTCGCGTCGCGAGCGCCGCAGAGGCTGCCAAGAACGACACACCTAGGGCGAATTTTGTGATACAGGTTGACGCGGAGGCGAGTACGCTTGTGACCAGCGAGTTGTTGGACAAGATCAAGGACTTGTTAGACCCGACCGTGTGCATCTCCACTGACGAGAAGGGGTAGGCAAGATGGAGAGTAGTCTGGTTAGAACGGCTATTTCGATACTGCTGGCGATCATCGTGGTTGTGGCGCTGTTCCTGATCATGCGGACGCTTATCGATGGTAATTTTGTCAACCCTGAGGTAGATGACCGCATGGTCGCCGAGCTAGTGCGGCTTCCCGACGACATTGAGTTGCAGAATTCCACGCCGAAACCGGACAAGGCGGAAGATCCGGAAGAGCCGCCGCCGGACATGGAGATGGAGCAGCTCGACGTGGACATGGACGTCGACATCGAGAATGTCGCACCGCGGGCCAATATCAACATCTCTATCGGTACCGGCACCATGGCCCAAGGTGATGGCGAATATTTGCCTATCGTGAAAGTGGCGCCTATTTATCCCAGAAGGGCACAGACTCGCGGTATCAGTGGTTATTGTATTGTTGAGTACACCGTCACTACCTCTGGCGCTATTCGCGATCCACGGGCGGTAGACTGTCAGCCCAGTGGCGTCTTTGACAAGGCTTCAGTTAAGGCCTCTTTGAAGTTCAAGTATAAGCCACGCATGGTCGATGGCGAGCCTATCGAAGTGGCAGGCGTGCGAAACAAATTCACTTATGAGCTGGAATAGTAAACGGTTAATGCGTTATGACGTTGTTTAAAGCCACTACCTGGACACGCGCTGCGCTTTTTGCGGTCCCTCTGTTTGCCGCTCAAGTCGCCGTGACCCAGCTGCAAACTGATGTCGGCTTATCGCCGCTTTCCAGTGCGTTCGCGGCGGAAAAGAAAGAGAAGTCGCAAGAGGCGACACGTCGCACCCCGGCTCTGCGCAACAGCGTTTATGAGAAGCTTTCAGAAGCGCAAGTTGCTGCGGAGGCCAAAGACCTTGCCACCGCTAAGCAAATCCTTGATGAGATGATCGCAACGGACGGCAAGAAGTCGTTGAACAGTTATGAGCTGGCGAACGTCTATAACCTGTACGCCTTTATCCAGTATTCCCGGGAAGATTATGCCGGAGCGTTGCGATCCTATGAGCAGGTGGTGGCTCAGCCGGACATCCCGCTGGCGATGGAAATCAACACACGATTTACCATTGCCCAGCTGTACTTTGTGCAGGAGCAGTGGCAAAAAGGCATCAATGCACTCATTAAATGGTTTGAAATGACCGATACACCCAACGCCAATGCTTATGTGTTGTTGGCTCAGGGCTACTATCAGGTCAAAGACTATGACAAGTCCCTGGTTAATGTGCAAAAAGCAATCAGCATGAGTGAGGAGGCGGGAAAGGTCCCCAGAGAGCAGTGGTACAACTTGGCCCGCTACCTGTATTTTGAAAAGAATGACACCAATAATACGGTCGTTGTGTTGGAGCAGTTACTGAAGCACTACCCCAAGAAAGAGTACTGGGTTCAGATCTCCCATATGTATGGCGAGCAGAAGAAGGATTCTCAGCAGCTGGCCGCGATGGAAACGGCGTATGTGCAAAATATGCTGGATAAAGGTAATGAACAGATAACAATGGCCTACCTTTACTTGAACGCCGATGTGCCCTACAAAGCGGCCAAGGTAATGGACAAGGGGCTTAAAAATGAATCTATCGAAGGCACATCGAAAAACTGGGAGCTAACCGGCAATGCCTGGCGTCAAGCGCAAGAGCTCGACAAGGCGATTCCTGCCATGGAGAAGGCCGCAGCCAAGTCGTCTAAGGGAGAGCTTTATGTCCGCCTCGGCAATGTCTATTTGGATAATGATCAATTCAAACAATCGATAACGGCTATTAACAAGGGTTTGTCCCGCGGCGGTGTGAAGCGAGCGGATACTGCGCGCCTGGTGCTGGGCATGGCATATTTCAACAATGAGCAATATGAAAAGGCGCGCGAAGCCTTTATAGCGGCAGGCCGCGATGAGCGCTCAGTTGCCTATGCTGATCAGTGGATCGGCTATATGGACTCTGAACTGGCGCGGCAAAAATCCCTGCAAGATGACGACGTAGCGATGCAAGAGGAAAAAGCAGCACTGCAGGCAGAGTTAATGCAGGAAGAGCCTGAGACGCAAGAAGGCGCAGTGCCAGAGGAAGGATAAAAACCCCTAGGCTTTAGGCGAGGCCAATGCGTGGATAAATAAAAAAAGGAGCCCTAAGGCTCCTTTTTTATCCGCAACCTTTCGGCTTTAGATAGGGACTACATTTTCGGCCTGAGGGCCTTTCTGGCCATCCGTGACGTCGAATTCAACCTTTTGGCCATCAGCCAAAGTTTTGAAACCATCGCCTTGAATAGCGCTGAAATGAACGAACACATCGGGACCATCTTCACGCTCGATAAAGCCAAAGCCTTTGGTTTCGTTAAACCACTTTACTGTACCATTTGTCTTAGACATCATATTTACCTGTATCGCGAGCAGCACCATGTCGAGGTGCCTTTCTATTTATTTTTATTTATGATTTACGTACCGATGACCATGCTGGAACTTCGACCGTGAGCATAAACCCCGCTGAATTTAGTCAGCAAAAATAAGTGTAGCACCATAATTGACGATTAACAGGACCGTTTTACAACTATTTTCAGCCAATAACACCCCGTAATGGCCCCGTTTTTCCGCACTGTGGCCTTAAACCAAGGGTTATAAGGGTGCGTGTGCGGCACCGAGCAGGCCCGTGACGGCACTGCTAATGGAGTAAAGCGGCACATCTGCTAGATGATCACGCATCTTCCCTTTGTTCTGGAAACGCTGCACAAAGGTGCTGTTTTGTAAAAACGGGATCATGTCAGGCAGAACCCCTCCCGCGAGATAAAGCCCGCCATAGGCGCCGTTGGCAAGCACATAGTCACCACTGATTGAGCCCAGTAGGGCACAGAACGTGTTGAGAGTGAGTGTGCACAGCTCACACTGTCCTGTGAGTGCGCGGGCAGATATTGCTTCTGGAGCCAGTGGTGGCGGGTTCTGGCCTTGAATGTCGGCCAGTGATTGGTAGAGGCGCTGTAGGCCTGGCCCCGACAAGAGCAGCTCAGCGTAAATTTCTCCGTACTGTTTTAGCAGGTAGCGAAACAGCTCTAGTTCGACGTCGGTGGCGGCAGCTAACCCCATATATCCCGGCTCGCTTGCGCCCGCAATGGGCGCTCCCTCGGTGAGGGTCAGTGTCGCTCCGCCCAGCCCGGTGCCGGCGCCGATCGTTGCCAGCTTGCCGCTCACGCTTCGTTTCCCGCAATGCAGGGTTGTCAGGTCGTGGTCCGCTAGGTGGGGTAGTGCGTGGGCGTTAGCTTCAAAATCGTTGATACAGCGCAACGCGGAGAACTCGAAGCGCTCCGCCATCTCGCGGCAGGAGAACGACCAGTCGATATTGAGCATGGTGACCCGGTCGTCAAAGGGTGGCGCCGCTACGGCCAAGCAACAAGCCGTTGGCCGCGGCTCACGCAAGGCGTTTAACCATGCGGCGATAATGTCCTCGGGTTGGCCGTAGTCTCGATTGATATAGTGGCTCAGCGAGCGTAATTCGTTTGCCAATGGGTCGAACAGTGCGAGGCGAGTGTTGGTGCCACCCATATCCGCGACGAGCCGATTGGCGTTGGAGTTTGTTAATGCCATAGGCTTAATACACGGGTAGGATCTGCATGATACTGGTGGAACCCGCGGTTCCTATGACGGCCCCTTTCGTGAGGATAATGGAGTCGCCTTTTTGCAAATAACCACCATCCAGTAAAAACTCAATAGCGCGGCCATCCACAGTATCCTGTTCGAAAGCGGCAGCATCGAAAAACAGCGGCACGACACCGCGACACAGAGAGAGCTTCTGCAGTGTTTCGCTGCGTTGACTGAGCGCGAAAATGGGTAAGCCCGAGCTTAGACGTGACATGAGCAGTGGGGTGGCGCCAGATTCGGTAAGGCAGGCAATGCCACGCACGTTACTGTAGCGGTTGGCGGCGTATATCGCTGACAGGGCGATGGCGCTCTGAGCACTGGAAAATTCGGCGTCATGGCGGGATTTGGATCTTCTGGCGACCGGATGACGCTCGGCACCCAGCGCAGCATCTGCCATCGCCTCGACAACTTCGACCGGATAATCACCAACAGCAGTCTCTGCCGATAACATGACGGCGTCCGTGCCGTCGAGTACGGCGTTGGCAACGTCAAATACCTCGGCACGTGTCGGCATAGAACTGCTGATCATCGATTCCATCATCTGGGTAGCGGTGATGACGACCCGATCCATGGTGCGTGCGAGGGAGATGAGTTCCTTTTGTATGCCGATCAACTGAGCATCACCGACTTCGACACCCAGGTCTCCGCGGGCCACCATCACCCCGTCTGAGGCTATCACGATACTGTTGAGCAGATCTGCGTCGGCAACCACCTCTGCGCGTTCTATCTTGGCAATGATGGCGGGTTTTAGGTGATGCTGTAGCAATCGTTCTCTGGTTTGGAAGATGTCTTCAGCCGTGGAGACAAACGACACGGCGACGAAATCCGGGCTGATTGCGCTCAGGCTGTCAATGTCTGTGAGGTCCTTTGCGGTCAGGGCTGGCGCTGCCAGTCCCCCCCCGAGACGGTTGATTCCCTTGCGTGAACCGAGTTTGCCACCGATAAGAACGCTGCATTCGACTGCTCTAGCCTCGACGTTGTCTACTCGCAAGCGGATACGCCCGTCATCCAGCAGTAGAATGTCGCCCCGCACGACACTGGAACACAGCGGCTCATACTCCAGTCCCACGCCACGAATATCGCCCTCATTGGCACCAAGGTCGAGGTCGAGATGAAAGCGGTCGCCGGCGGCAAGCTCAATAAAGTCGTTGCGGAAGCTTCGGATACGAATTTTTGGACCCTGTAAATCCGCCATGATACCGACGTATTGGCCGGCGATACTGGCCTGTTTGCGAATTCGGCTCGCCACGAGAGTATGTTGCTCTGTGGTGCCGTGGCTAAAATTGAGGCGAAATACATTGACGCCAGCTCTGATGAGCTTGGCGATGGCGTCGTCCGAATCACTGGCGGGTCCGACGGTGGCGACGATTTTAGTGCGTCTAATGACCTTTGGGTTCACGTTGATTTCCGTTGAGGGCGCTTCAACCCGAATACCTCGCGGCTGAAAAGCAGACTCTGTATTGTGCGGTAAAACGACAGCCACGATAATGCCCTGTTAGACGTCGGCACGCTAGTACCTGACGCGTTCTGGCGGCGGTTTCTGAACGCGCATCGTTAAGCTTCGGCGTTTGGATAGAGCGCAACCCGGCCATGGCAAACCTCTAGAGCATACCGCTCTGCCTTGCGCAGCCCCTGTGCTACAAGGGCGTATGAATTATCGGCCATGCGTTCAATTTTCAGGGTAAGTCATCAAATGATCCTACCTCTGCGCAGGAAATCGACCACAATATCGGGGAAATCAGTGAACAGGCCATCGACACCCGCTTGGTGGATGAGGATATCCAGCAACTCGGTGAAATTATCAATGCCTTTAGGCAGCTCATCGCGGCGTAATGTGTAGGGGTGCACTAGAAGCCCACGTGCATGCGCCAGTTCCACCAATTCGCTGAGGTGGACGTCGCCCGCTGCCGTTTTGCCGAGGTAAATGTGGGGTACAAAGGGGCCGATCCCCTGAGCATAACTGGCCACGTAAGATAGCCCCTTCGGCGTCCGGAGGTAGTCATAGTCCACCTCGCTATCTTCGCCCCAGCTATTCTCGCCAATAAGCTGGATCATCGGCAGGGGTGCCTTTAGGTCGTGGTGTAATTGGCGCAGGGTTTGGTCATCGAAGCACTGTAGAAAAACCTGCTCCGGGCGATTCCAATACCCCGTCTCATCCAGCACTTGAACGATAGCGGCCGACAGATCTAGCCCTTCGCGCCGGTGCCAGTTGGGTGACTTGAGTTCGATATACAGGCCGGTGCTTTGCCCGCGGCTGCGGTCAAGCCCCGCGAGCATAACGATTTCCTCAGCGAGGGTGGGAACCTGAAACAAAGCAGGCTGAGCCGGGAACCGTTCGGTAAATACGGCCAGCCCGTTGCGCTCGATATCGAGGTGGGTCCGTTCGTGTACCCGCAACTGCCTGATCTCTTGCAGATCAAAATCGATGGCATAAAAGCGTCCATCGGTTCGGGCGCGATCGGGAAAGCACTGCGCTACATTCGTGGTGCAATCGAGATGGATGTCGTGCAGCACGATGGCGGTCCCATCCCTGCTTAGCACCACATCCTGCTCGATAAAGCCGGCTCCCATAGCATGCGCCATGGCTTTTGCCGCCAGTGTGTGCTCAGGGAGGTATCCGCTGGCTCCGCGATGCGCGATAACAATTGGGCTAGATGTTTTCATAACGGATCTACAATACGACGGCGAGTGCGGAATATCTACGCATAACAAAAAGGACGGAATAGATTATCTGCACCTTTGCTGGTAACCGCGGCAACAAGATGTTCTCAGGGCAGGGACGCTATCCAGGTATTGTCTTCAAACCATTTTTGTCGCAGCTGGGTCAGCACGCCCGTTTTTTCATAGGCGCGCAGGTAGTTATCAACCAGATTGAAAAACTGCGCGTCATCTTTACTGACCGCAATACCAATAGGCTCGACGGTCAATGGCTTGCTCAAGGTGGTTAGGCCTGCGTCGGGATAGCGCAGTGTGGCCAAGACGCACTGTGTCATATCTGCGACCATGGCATCTGCTTGGCCGGCGATCAACATTGCCACACCCTTGTCATAGCTCGGCACTTCGATGAGAGTCGCCTCTGGTGCATTGGATGTTACGAAAGAGTCCTGTGTTGAGTTGCTCAGAGCGAGTAGTTTGAGGCCTTTGCGGTTGAATTCCTCGACTGAGGATGCCTTGCCTAGGGCAGTGCTCCCGGTCAGTATAGATATGCCGGACATCATGTAAGGGCCGACAAAAGAGACCTGTTCAGTGCGTTCCGGTGTTATCGACAGGTTTGACAGTATCATATCAATGTTGTCTTTCTCCAGTGCCTCCATCAGCTCGCCAAAAGGCATTACTTCGATTTCTAGCGTTACCTTCATCGCCATCGCTAGAGACTTGGCAAGATCTACGTCAAAACCCATCATGCCGCCATCGCGGCTGATCATCGTCATGGGCGGCTGATTGCCTGACATGCCAACCCTCAGTACCTTAAAGTCGATGACGCGCTGCAGCGTGTCACCCGCCGTAGCATAGGTAGGGATTGCCAGCCCGAGCGCCACAAGGCCTGACAGGATGAGTCTTGCTATTGTTTTAGACATTAAAGATTTCCCTCGTAGCTTCAAATAGGTTGCGGCAAGTTGGGTGGCCGCTGGCGGACTAGCTCAATTGCCGGCCAGAAAATAAACCCGCTGCACAAGTGTAATTCTGATCAACACATTAAGCCAAAATCTTTTATGATAGATCACATAGATAAGGTGTTCACAGGACAGGCAATGGCCGTAACATTTGATAGGATCGTCATTGCTGTGCCGGAACTGGGTGCGGCAGCCGAGCAGTACCAGCAGCTATTTGCGACACCACCTTTCATGGGTGAATCACTACAAGGACAGCCGACAGCCAGGTGGGGTTTGCCTAATACAGTGATAGAAATGGTGCAGGGCACTGTGGGTCAGCCTTGTGTTCAGGGTATGGTGTTGAGATTGCCCGAGGCCGGCCCCCTAGACCAAGCGATGCCTAACGCTATGGGACTCGATGTTCGTATTTGTGGGGGCCATTCAACGGCCAATTTTCGTCAGCTGCGTGCCGAGGCACAATACGCGGGATTATCGGTTGATCATGTGGTTTTGCGCACCAGCGATGCCCAGGCCTGCATTAAATTATTTTCCGATGAGCTGGACGTTCGCTTGGCTCTGGATAAAACGGTGCCTGAATGGGGCGGCCGTATGCTGTTTTTTCGCACGGGTAAACTGACGCTGGAAGTGATCGAATCTGATAAGGGCGGCGCCAGCGACAACGCCTTTTGGGGCCTAGCCTATCAATGTGCTGATCTCGCGACTGTCGTCAGCGACCTTGATGCACGTGGCATCGCCGTCTCAAGTGTCCGGGAAGGAAGAAAACTCGGAACCCTTGTGGCGACGCTTAAGAGCCATGGCCTTGGGATACCCACACTGCTGATCCAGCCTGCTACATAAGACAGTTCTTGGCGTAAATTTCGGCTTCGTTTACAGTCCATTCGCCCTTGGCTTTCGCCGATAAATCCGCGCACCAATTTTCAGAGCCCACGGCAGAGCCATCGAACAAGCAGTTTTGGGCATAAGTGGCCGCGTCCGATCCCGACCATTCACTCTTTGCTTGCTCCTTTTTGCTGGAGCACCATTTTGCGGTGCCGGGTTCGACACTGCACGCACTGAGCAAAAAAATACAGCCGATAAGAAGAGTTCGCAGCATAAAATGACTTCCTGTTTTGGTGTTCATGGTTGGGCAGCGTATTCGCAATCCGGCTGAAGATAGTCCGTTCGAGCGAGCCATGAAAGAATCTTGGTTAGCCCTCTCATGGTCCGCTTGAACGCTGTAAGAAATAAAGCTACTTTTTTAGCTGCATTTTGATCGTACTCTCCGTAGCCTTGCCATACGGCGGCAGCATGCCGCCCAGTTTGGCGATATTGATGCTGGACTGACGGTAGATGGACTTGGCGTGACTGAACGTCTGGAAGCCTTTGAGTCCATGGTAGGCCCCCATCCCGCTGGGGCCGACACCACCAAACGGCAGGTCCTCCTGTGCGACCTGCATAACGACATCATTGATGCAGACTCCTCCGGAGGTGGTGCGACTGATCAAGGCTGTTTCTTCTTGCTTGTCATCACCGAAGTAATACGCAGCGAGTGGGCGAGGCTTACTATTGATGTAGCTGATAGTTTCTTCGAAATTGTTATAGGTGCGAATAGGGAGCAGCGGGCCGAACAATTCCTCCTCCATCATTTTTAGGTCATCCGCAGGTTCGGGGATCAGTGTGGGTGGTATTTTCAGCGTGCCCTGCTGGGTACTAAAATCCTCTTTGGCGGGATTGATAGGAATAATTTTTTGGCCGCGTTCGCTTGCTTCGGCGAGATAGCCATTGAGACGCTGGAAATGACGCTCGTTGATAACAGAGGTGTATTGCGGGTTGTCCAGGATTCTGGGATACATCTGGGCGACCGCTTTTTGCGCGGCGGCGATAACTTCATGCAACTTCTCTTCGGGAACCAAAAGGTAGTCTGGCGCGAGGCAAATCTGTCCTGCATTGAGTGTCTTGCCGGTCATGATACGCCCTAGGCTTTTCTCAATATCAGCGCTGCGTGAAATCACCACTGGCGATTTCCCGCCTAGCTCCAATGTCACGGGTACCAAATTACGCGCTGCAGCAGTGAGGATATGGCGGGCGATCGAAGTGGCGCCGGTAAAGATCATGTGGTCAAAAGGCAGGTTGGAAAATGCTTGGCCGACTTCCGGGCCGCCATCGAATATGGCGACCTCCGCGGGGTCGTAGGCCTCGGCGATCATTTCTGCCATCAGCGCGGAAGTGACAGGGGTAAACTCCGATGGCTTAATCATGGCCCGGTTACCTGCCGCAAGGACGCCGGCAAGAGGCGCGAACACCATATTGACCGGGAAATTCCATGGCGCAATAATGCCGACTACGCCCAAGGGCTGGTATTCGATGCGAGAGCGGCCGCCGACCAGGTTAAAGGGAAACATGGTGGGACGTTTTTCCGGTTTCATCCAAGAGCGTAGATGCTTGATGGCGTGCTTCATGGGCGCTATCCCTGCCCCCACGTCAGTCAGTAGGGTCACCTCGCGGGGGCGGCAGGTGAAATCGGTATTCAGAGCATCTGTGATTTTTTCGTTGTACTTGATTAAGACATCGACGCCGCGTTGCAGCCGGTCAATGCGTGTTTCGGCCGAGACAATACCTTCCTTGAGGTAGGCATCGCGCTGCATTTGAAGGGTGCTATTCATTTTCTGTTCAGAGTCACCTAGGGTGGGTAATTGCTGCTCTGCATTCATGGTGTGTTTCTCGCTCTGTGATTGCGGCGCACTTGGGGGTGCGATACTAGCGCGCAAGTATAGACCTCTGATGTACGAAAATTAACCAGAAAAGTCACTTATTTGGCACTTACAGGGACTGAAGCTTGCTCGGGCTTGGCATTCTGCTGATGAAATGGTAAAAATTGCCGATGAGCACTGATACCTCGCACCAAGATACCCGCACTCCGTCGCCACCCTATGGCTATTCTCGGCTGTGCACCCATTCACGAGAGCAGCAGCTCCATATTGTGGCTGAGTTTCACTCGCACAAGATTAGGCCCAGTCGAATTGCCTACCGTGTAGGTATTGATATTGCCTTTATTGAGGAGCTGATTGCCGGCGAGATAGAGCCAGAGCGTTTTCCTCAACTGGTCAAGTACTATCGCACAGGTCGATACAGGCAGCGCCTGCGCGAATCGAGCCACAGTAAGGGTGTTGCGCGCTATGAGCTACAACAACAAATCGAGCGAGAGTTTGTACAGGAAACAGATATTTAGCTGCCGGAGATCTAGCAAGGAGTGAATGCAATGAATACCGTAGAGTTGTGGCATGAGATATCGCGCGGTCGTGAGATGGATCGTCTGGAAGAGGTGCTGGCAGAGAATTGTGTATTTATGTCACCTGTTGTGCACTCACCCCAAAAGGGACGGGAGCTGACTCGAGCTTATCTAACCGCCGCTTTCGGCGTGTTCAATGACAGTTTTCGCTATGTAAAAGAAGTGGTGACACCACAACATGCGGTACTGGAGTTTGTCTGTGATCTGGATGGCATTGTTATTAACGGGGTTGATATTATGACCTTTGATGACGCGGGAAAAATTGTCGAGTTTAAGGTTATGGTGCGCCCTCTCAAGGCGGTTAACCTGTTACATACGAAGATGAAGGCGATGCTGGAGCATAGTCAGGGCAAATAAGACAGGTTTTTAGGTATTTGCTGTCCGAGGAAAGCGTTTACGGCTGAAGAGCCGGGCTCTTGTCCTCCTAGAGCACTACGTAGACTAGCCCGAGCTAAAGCGACACTCGCCGCATTTCCCTGTATACTCTGCGGCCGCTTCTATAGTGGGTCTCTTACTCCATTCAAGGTACTCATCATGTCCTCTTCAGATGCGGTAACCAGTTTTTCAGAACTGGAATTGCCCGCTCCCCTGCAACAAGCCCTGGTTGATGTCGGATACGAAACACCGTCGCCGATTCAGGCTCGAATCATTCCACTTATGCTCGAGTGTGTTGATGTGCTGGGCCAGGCCCAGACGGGGACTGGTAAAACAGCAGCATTTGCGCTGCCTATTCTTGCTTTGCTGGACCTCACGCTAAAATTGCCACAGGTATTGGTATTGGCGCCAACTCGAGAGTTGGCTATACAGGTCGCCGAAGCGTTTCAGAAATATGCACGGCATATGCCGGGGTTCCATGTGCTACCCATCTATGGCGGTTCTGATTACACCGGCCAGTTGCGTCAGTTGAAGCGCGGAGTGCATGTTGTTGTCGGCACACCCGGACGGGTAATGGATCATATGCGCCGTGGCTCACTAAACTTGTCCGCGTTGAAAACGCTGGTGCTCGATGAAGCCGACGAAATGCTGCGTATGGGCTTTATCGACGATGTGCAGTGGATCTTAGAGCAGACGCCGCAGGAGCGGCAGATTGCTCTGTTCTCCGCCACGATGCCCGATGCCATCCGGCGTATTGCAAAACGTCATTTGCGTGATCCGCGAGAAGTCGCGATCAAGGTCAAGGCCGTTACCACGAATTTAATTCGCCAGCGGGTCTGGATGATGGCAGGGATGCATAAGCTCGATGCGTTGACCCGCATTCTGGAGGTGGAAGATTTTGACGGGATGCTGATCTTTGTGCGCACCCGAATACTGACTGCTGAGCTGGCAGACAAACTGTCAGCGCGCGGTTACTCTGTGGCAGCTTTGAATGGGGATATCCCGCAAAAGCAGCGTGAGCAGACCGTAGAGAATCTTAAGAACGGCAAACTCGATATTGTCGTCGCTACTGATGTGGCAGCGCGCGGGCTGGATGTGCAGCGCATCAGTCACGTTATCAATTACGATATTCCTTCGGATGTAGAATCTTATATCCATCGTATCGGGCGGACAGGTCGAGCTGGCCGCAAGGGCGATGCTATTTTATTTGCAGCTAGTCGTGAGCGCCGGTTGCTGGGTGCAATAGAGAAAGCCACCGGCAACACCTTAGATAAAATGGAACTACCGACAGTCGAGGAAGTGACGGACAAGAGGGTAGGAAAGTTCAAGCAGCGCATCACGGAAACACTGGATACAGAAGACCTCGAGATATTCAGGAAACTCGTGCAGGATTACCAGCACGAATATGGCGTGCCGGTGGTGGAGATCGCGGCAGCACTGGGCATGCTGGCGCAGGGCAAAAAGCCATTACAGGATAAGGTCAAAGCAGCGCCGCAGCATGAAAAAAAGAGTGCTGCTAGCGAGCCCGGGCGCAGCGGCAGCGGCAGCGGCAAGTCTAGGCGGGATCGGGATAAAGACAAGGACAATGAGCGAAAGCCCGCTGACACCAAGCGGGCGAAAGAGGCGATAGCGAAACCTGAACGCAAGACTCAGGCCGAAAAAGACAGATTAGACAGTGGCATGGAGCGATTCCGTATTGAAGTGGGCAATACGCATGGCGTAAAACCCGGCAATATCGTTGGCGCAATTGCCAACGAGGCGGAGATCGACAGTGAGCATATTGGTCGCATCGAAATTTTTGCTGATTACAGCACTGTAGATCTGCCTGAAGGTATGCCAAAAGAACTCATGAAGCATTTGAAAACAGTGTGGATCAGCGGTCAGCGGTTGCAAATATCTAGACTCAACTCACCTGAAAAATCATCGCCTGGCGCTGCGGGGAAACGAAAGGCCACAAGTGGCAAAAGTCGAGCGTCGCGTCCGCAAGTACGATTGGAAGGCGAAGAAAAACCTGACAGTGGTTCTCGGACATCACCTCGTGATCGACGACCGGCGAAATAAATTTTTGTCCTGAGACTCCTGGAGTCGACATAACGCAAGAGAGTGGAGGTAGCTTCATGTCCAAGCCTATTATTGTGGGCATCAGCGGTGCATCCGGAATTGTATACGGCTTGCGAGCCCTGCAGTTGTTACGCGATTGTTCGATACAGACCCATTTGGTGATTAGTAAGTCTGCAAAACTCACCCTGCATTATGAGTTGGACCTGTCTCTTGCGGAGCTTGAAGCTCTGGCCAGCGAGGTGCACCCTGTCAACCAGATCGGTGCATCCATCGCCAGTGGGTCATTTCCCACTGCCGGAATGCTGATTGCTCCGTGCTCGGTGCGCACTATGTCTGAAATCGCTACCGGTGTTACCTCAAGCCTCCTTACTCGTGCTGCGGATGTTGTATTGAAAGAGCGTCGTAGGCTTGTATTGATGGTCCGTGAGACACCCCTGCATACAGGCCATTTGCGTACCATGACCCAATTGTCGGAGATGGGTGCGGTCATAGCGCCCCCGGTCCCGGCGCTCTACACGCGGCCTCAGACCTTGGATGAGGTGGTCACCCAGACTGTCGGTCGTGCGCTTGACCTTTTTGACCTCGACCTTGATCAGGTAAAGCGTTGGCAAGGCTAAAATTCATGGTTGACTGACAATAAAGGCAGAGGAAGTAATGACATGGCGACACAACTTTTTGACTTGACCGGCAAGGTTGCCCTAGTGAGCGGCGCCAGCCGCGGCATTGGCGAGGAAATCGCTAAGCTGCTGGCTGAGCAGGGCGCCCATGTCATTGTTTCAAGTCGCAAGATCGACGACTGTACTGCAGTGGCTGACGAGATTTGCAAGGCGGGTGGGAGCGCGGAGGCCTTTGCTTGCAATGTGGGCACGATGGATCAGATTGCGGAGCTCTTCGCGCACATACGCAAGGCACACGGCAAACTGCACATCTGTGTGAACAATGCCGCCACCAATCCGTATTTCGGACATGTGTTGGACACCGATCTCGGCGCCTACAACAAAACGGTTGAAGTGAATATTCGCGGCTACTTTTTCATGTCGATAGAAGCCGGCAAGCTCATGCGGGAGCACGGTGGCGGCGCCATTGTTAACACCGCATCGATCAGTGCACTGCAGCCCGGACCTATGCAGGGAATCTATTCCATCACCAAGGCGGCGGTAGTCAACATGACAAAAGTATTTGCCAAAGAGTGTGCCCCCTTTGGTATTCGCTGTAATGCGCTGTTGCCAGGTCTTACCAAGACCAAGTTTGCAGGCGCGTTATTTAGCAACGAGGATATTTACCAAATGGCGGTGCAGGCTATTCCTATGGGGCGCCACGCGGAGCCCAGTGAAATGGCTGGCACGGTACTTTACTTAGTGTCTGATGCCAGTAGCTATACCACCGGCGAATGCATTACTGTGGATGGCGGTATCACAATCTAGTAGAGGGTATTGCAATGAACGCTAGCGTTGGCTGAGCGCTAAAGTTGCTCACTTGGCAGCCTGATAAATGCATCAGTATAAGAGACTATCGTTATGACTCAGCCTAATATCCCCGATCAATTGCTGGCAGACTGCCACCACCTTGGTTGGCTTCGCGCATCAGCCGTTCTGCTTAACCGCAACGCCGCCGTTCCCTGGTTTATCTTGGTTCCACAGACACCGGTGCATGACGTCCTAGATCTGCCCGATGACCAGCGTGAGGCCATATTGGCAGAATGTGCAGCGGTCTCCCGGTTTATTAAGCAGCAACTGGGATTTGACAAAGTGAACTTTGCCGGACTGGGCAACGTGGTTTCGACCATGCACCTGCATATTATTGGGCGACACTCGAAGGACGCCTGCTGGCCGCAACCGGTGTGGGGCAACCTCCCTCAAGGCGATCCCTACGCACTCGAACAGTTACGCGAATGGCAGCTCGGCCTGGTAAAAACAGTGGGTCTTACGGCAGCGACACTCTAGTTTTATGGGTGTTGGAGATACACGCGCATAGACTTAAAAAAGCCGTGATCACCCAGCCGTTACCGCACCAGCACTTAAAGGAGTCCGGTTTTGATAGGCGCGTAATCAGTGGGACGCCCTCAGGACGCGAAGTGTCGGGAGTGGACAATGTGTCCCTCGAAGAGTTGCTGGTTAATACCGCGGGGGACATCGTGAACGAGCGAGTGCTCGCCCATGCCGCATTGTGTTAACCCGGAAGTTTACCCCTTGCCGGCGTGGGATGAATTAGGAGCGAGGTGCCTGCGGTAATGATTTCAGTGCCCGTTTCAGGTATTGCGTAAGGTTGTCGTTGATACGCGATGTGTCAACGCTGTTGGCATCCTCTACTATTTTCGTCAGAGTGACATGCCAGACTTCTTGATTGCTTGTCTTGTCGTTGAACTGGAGAATAATATTGTTCGTCTCTTTTACGCCGCCTAAGGCGATAGCGTTGTCCACGCTGGCCTGATCGATCTGACGGTTGGGCGTGACGCGTGGATAGGGTGAAATATTGCTTGCCAAGTCGCTGGTCGCCCCTTGGACCATGCCATTCATAAGAATATAGCCCACGGTAAACTGGGCCCGTTCTGGATTCAGTACATAGCCTTTGCTCTGGAGATCTGCATTAACGTCGCGCCGCATCACCGGATCAATGGCGTACGCTGGGTCAGAGGACCTAACGTCACTTGGTAGGGCTTCTGTGCGCCATTGGTAGTAGAGATAATTGCCGGCGATGAAACGGTTAGTATCGGCCGGTTGTATCTCGACCCCACTGCACCCTAGAACGGTGAGTGACAATATGCCGTAGGCAAGGAGATTAGTAATCCGCATGGTATTCCTCTAGATGAAGCCGCTGTTGGGTATAAAAAGGTTTCCCCAGCGTGGCCGAATGCCGGGTCGCGCGCTCATGGTAGCAGGCCGCATGAGTGTCGGCCATAGAGTTGACACTTTGTGATTTTGGCAGGTGATTCGATCACAGTAGTTTGTTAAGCTCTAGATATAACTTAAAGTTATTTCTAGGGGCTGCAATGATTTCTCGCAGGTTAATCCGCACCGATCTTAATCTGTTGGTTGTACTACAGATTCTTCTGGAAGAGCATAATGTCACGCGAGCGGCAGAGCGCTTGTCCGTGTCCCAGCCGGCGATGAGCAGGACGTTACAGCGATTGCGCGACACGTTTGAAGACGAGCTGTTCACCCGCACTGCGCACGGCCTCGTGCCAACACCGCGCGCGGAGGAATTGCGTCGGGAGCTCCCTGATCTGCTGGAAAGCATAGAACATGTGTTGGGTGACGCGGACTTCAGCCCTGATACCTATGCGGGCTCGTTCAAATTGTTGATGCCACCCATTTTGTGCGAGTCCCTATTGCCGAGTCTGATGGCGGAGCTGTCAGTCATTGCGCCGCTTGTTCAGATTATGATGGCAGAGGTGCCACCAAATTTTGAAGAACTATTGAGAAAGGGCGAGGCAGACTTTGCCGCTTTCGTCTCCCTTGAGACGGAGCGGGACATTCATGCAGAGCCCATCGCTGCCATCGCACCGCGCTGTTACATGCGTGTTGGCCATCCATTGGAGGATAAGCAAATGGACTTACATGATTTTCTCGCTTATCCGCATCTGCGCCTTTATCTTCCTGGTCTGGCACGGGGGAACACCAGTATGGTGGATGATGTGCTTGGCGAGTATGGCGTGCTTCGCACCATCATTTTAGAAACGACACAGTTTTCCTCAGCTGTTGGCGTACTCACTCGTACGGACTCGTTACTCGTGGCCAATGCGGGCTTTCAAGAGAGCGGTCTCTACCATGAGCGTATTTTGGGTCAAGAGCTGCCAGCAGAGCTGCAGAGCATGATTCATAACACGCACAGCCCCAACAGAGGCAAGATGTCGCTCATGCGTCACACCCGCACTTCCCGTAGCGCACCCCACCAGTGGATGCGAGCACTGCTGATGAAGCTGTTGACCAGTTCGCCGGTTGCAGAGGAGCCTACCACCCCCGTGTGAGAGTATACTGGCCGCCTGTGCTTATTATGCAGCGGTCTGCGCTAGCCAAGAAATAGCCATATAGCTCATAATAAGAACACTTTAGTCTTTTTAGAGCGCGCTTTGGGCATTTGTAGCCTAGCGCTCAGATTTTGACCACTTGATGATGTGTGGGCAGCCATCGACTGCACCCGCGCCAGCAACTAACAGCGGAGCTCAGGGCAATGGAAGACAATGAGGAATTGATAGCAGCCAAAGAGGAAGTGGCCGTTATGATGGCGCGCGCACGCGCGGCTCAGGAGCAGATCGCCGACTATACCCAGGAGCAGGTAAATGAACTGATAACAGCGATGGTCTGGTCGGTTGGCCGTGAAGATCGCTCAGAAGAAATTGCCCGTTTGGCGATTGATGAAACGCAGCTCGGCAACTACGAGGGTAAGTATCTCAAGATCCATCGCAAAACCCGCGCCACCTTGATGGACATCATCGGTGATAAATCTGTGGGTGTGATCGAGGAGATTCCGGAGCGCAACATTGTGAAGATCGCGAAGCCAGTAGGCGTCATCGGGGCATTGTCACCGTCCACTAACCCAGAAGCGACGCCGGTTATTAAGGCCATCTCTGCGGTCAAGGGTCGCAACGCCATCATCGTGGCACCGCATCCCCGCGCTAAGCTGACGAATAAGAAGATTTGCGACTATATGCGCGAGGCTATCGTGGCTATGGGTGGGCCGGCAGACCTGGTGCAGAGTATCGATGTTCCCTCGCTGGACAAGACTAATGAGCTGATGCGGCAGTGCGACCGCATTCTGGCGACTGGCGGTGCGGCCATGGTGAGTGCAGCCTATTCTTCCGGCACCCCAGCTCTGGGTGTGGGCGTCGGTAACGCCGTCATCACGGTCGATGATTCTGCCGACCTCGATGAAGCTGCGGACAAAATTCGCATTTCGAAAACGCTGGATCTTGCAGCGTCGTGCTCTTCGGACAATTCTGTACTCGTGTTTGAGTCGGTCTATGATGAGTTTTTAGCGAAGCTCAAGCACGCGGGAGGTCATGTCATTGAGGGCGAAGACAAGGAGAAGTTGCAGCGCGTTTTGTGGCATGACGGCCACCTAAATCCTGGCATCGTGGCTCAGCATGCTGTCAGCATCGCCGCTCAGGCTGGCATCGAGCTGCCTGAAGACAAGCAGTTTCTGATCGTACCGGAAACCGGCACCGGCCCGGACTACCCATTCTCTGGCGAGAAGCTAACGGTCACCATGGCCCTTTACAAGGTTAGGAATATTGATGAGGCCATCGAGCTAACCAATAGCATCCAAGCCTACCAGGGTCAGGGTCACAGCTGTGGTATCTACTCCTACAATGAACACAATATCATGAAGCTGGCGATGGCCACCCGCACGTCGCGGGTGATGGTCAACCAGCCGCAGTCCGCGTCGAACAGCGGTAACGTCTGGAACGGCATGCGCCAGACCTTCTCCCTTGGCTGCGGTTCATGGGGTGGTAATGGTATCAACCACAATATTACCTGGCGAGACCTGATTAACGAGACCTGGGTTTCTAAACCGTTAGCGGTCAACAAGGTCATCCCCTCGGATGACGAGCTCTTTAGTTCTGTGATGGGAAGATTTTAAAGCGGCTACGCTTATCCAAGGAGACAAGTATGGATTTTTCCCTGACAGAAGACCAACACGCCTTTATTGCCAGCGCACGAGCATTTTCAGTGGGCGCACTGGCACCCAACGCATCTGCTTGGGATGCACAGTCGATTTTTCCTAAAGACGCACTGCGCCAGGCAGGAGAGCTGGGGTTTATGGGTATGTATGCCCCGGAGGCTGCCGGTGGTCTGGGTATGAGTCGTCTCGATGCCAGTATGATTGTCGAGGAGCTGGCCAGGGGTTGCACTGCGACTGCGGCGTTTCTCACTATTCACAACATGGCGACCAGTATGGTGGGTAAGTACTGTACTGATGGGGTGATTGAGCAATGGTGTCCGGACCTGGTTATGGGAACTAAGCTTGCGTCTTATTGCTTGACCGAACCGGGTGCAGGTTCGGACGCGGCCTCATTGGTAACTCGTGCGGTACGAGAGGGCGATGATTACATCGTTAATGGCACCAAAATTTTTATCTCAGGGGCCGGGGACACAGAGGTTCTTGTGGTTATGTTGCGTACCGGGGACGGTGGCCCAAAGGGCATTTCAGCGCTGCTGATCCCTGCCGATACCGCCGGCATTTCCTATGGCAAGAAGGAAGACAAGATGGGTTGGAATGCCCAGCCTACGCGTTCGATTACCTTTGACCAAGTGCGGGTGCCTGTCGCCAATCGGCTGGGAGCTGAAGGTCAGGGCTTTGCAATTGCGATGGAAGGCTTAGATGGTGGCCGCATTAATATTGCCACCTGTAGTGTTGGCACGGCTCAGCAAGCGTTAGAAGAGGCCACGGCTTACGTTCGTGAGCGCAAACAATTTGATACCGCGATTGCAGATTTTCAGTCGACCCAATTTAAATTGGCTGACATGCTCACCGAGCTCGTGGCCGCGCGACAGATGGTGCGCCTCGCAGCCCATAAACTGGATACCAAGGACTCTCAGGCCTCGACCTATTGTGCGATGGCGAAGCGCTTTGCTACCGATATAGGATTCAATGTCTGTAACGATGCCCTGCAATTGTTTGGTGGCTACGGCTATATAAAAGAATATCCGATGGAGCGTCATGTTCGCGATACTCGGGTACACCAGATTCTGGAGGGTACGAATGAAATCATGCGGGTGATTGTTTCCCGTAGACTGTTAATGGATGGAGCACTGGAGGTTATCAAGTGAGTTTAAGTACATCAGAGAAATTGAAAGTAGAACTACGGGGCCATACGGCTCTGGTTACGATAGACAATCCTGGTGCAAATACCTGGGACACAGAGAGCCTGCCGGCGCTTAAAAGTCTAGTGGAAAAGTTGAACGACGAAAAAAAAGTGTATGCACTGGTATTGACCGGTGCTGGGGAAAAGTTCTTTTCCGCCGGAGCAGACCTTAAGCTGTTCGCCGATGGGGACCCACTAACTGCCGGCGATATGGCGCAGTTTTTCGGAGAAGCATTTGAGGCCCTGGCAGACTTTCGGGGAGTATCCATTGCCGCGATCAATGGGTTTGCCATGGGTGGGGGCCTGGAAGTTGCAATGGCTTGTGACATTCGTATCGCTGAGGAACAAGCGCAAATGGCGTTGCCGGAGGCGAAGGTCGGCTTGTTGCCCTGTGCGGGAGGAACTCAACGCCTGTCATGGTTGGTGGGCGAGGGTTGGGCAAAGCGTATGATCCTTTGCGGCGAGCGTGTCAATGCTTCTACAGCAGAGCGTATTGGTCTGGTAGAAGAAGTGGTCGGCAAGGGCGAAGCCCTCGAAAGAGCACTTGCGTTAGCGGAACAGGTTGGCGAGCAAAGCCCGACATCAATCGCTTTTTGCAAGCGTTTGGTGCACAGCGGTCGTAATACTGTGCTCGCTGCTGGTTTGCAGGGTGAGCGCGACATGTTTGTAGAATTATTTTCTACACAAGACCAGAGCGAAGGGGTGAATGCCTTTCTGGAAAAGCGCAAGCCCGTTTGGAAGAACTGCTAAGGAACGCCCCTATGTCTGAGCCATCGGTCATGTTCCAGGAGCTGCCTGCGGCTTCCGGAAAATTGGGTCTGGTAACGCTGAATGTTGCCGCCACGCTGAATTCTCTCACATTGGAAATGGTCGACCTGTTGCAAGAAAAGCTGGATGCTTGGCTGCATGATGATGCTATCGTCGCTGTTTTTATTGAGGGTGCTGGAGAGAAAGCCTTTTGCGCCGGAGGCGATATACAGGCGCTGCACCAGTCCGCGGTAGCCACGCCCGGCGGCCCGTGCGACTACGCAGAAAATTTTTTCGCGCGCGAATACTGCTTAAATTACACGCTTTATACTTATCGTAAGCCAATCATTTGCTGGGGCCACGGTATTGTGATGGGTGGTGGTCTGGGTGTTATGGCGGGATGTTCACACCGAGTAGTGACAGAAAAAACGCGCATTGCTATGCCGGAAGTCACGATTGCCCTGTTTCCCGATGTAGGAGGCACCTGGTTTTTGAATCACATGCCAGCAAGCTCCGGGACGTTTCTCGCCTTGACCGGTGCATCGATCAATGCTGCAGATGCGATCTATACAGGCATTGCTGACCGATTTATTTCCAGCGAGCGTAAACCCGAAGTGCTAGAACAGCTACTGTGTCAGGACTGGGGGGCTGAGCCCCCGACTAACCACGCGCTGGCTCGTCATGTGCTGCGCTCGTTTGCAGAGCAAAGTCTTGATCAGTGCCCGGTCGGTCAGGTTGAGTCTCACCTGAGTGCGATTAATACGTTGTGTGATGGAGATGATATCCACGAGATCATCGACAATATCGCGTCTCTACAGACGAGCGACCCGTGGTTGTCCAAAGCCAGTGAAGGTCTTTCTCGCGGATCTCCACTAGCCGCACTGTGGATTTTCCGGCAGTTGGTGGAGTTGCGCCATGCCTCACTGAAAGAAGTTTTTCAGTCCGAAATACAGCTGGTGACCAATATTGTGCGACACCCGGAGTTCGCAGAGGGGGTTCGCGCGCTGTTGATCGACAAAGACCGCAGCCCTTCATGGCAGTATCAATCCTCGCGCGATGTGCCGGCAGGCGTGTTGGCAGCTTTTTTTGACGCGCCCTGGGATATTAACCCTTTGGCTGATTTGTAACGTGTAATTGTTAGAGGGATAACTGAATGGCAGATGTAGGCTTTATTGGTCTTGGCAACATGGGCGGTCCTATGGCCATCAATTTGGTCAAGGCCGGGCATACGGTTGTTGTCTTCGACCTTTCTCAGGTGGCGTGCGACCAGTTGCGGAAAAAGGGGGCCTCAGTCGCCGGTTCGGCCGCGGAAGCTGCGGTGGGGGTGGACTATGTGATTTCGATGTTGCCAGCGGGTAAGCACGTTGCCGAACTCTATCTCGGAGACGGTGGTTTATTGTCGAAACTGGATGGTTCTGTCACGATTCTCGATTGCAGCACTATTGACGCGGCGACCGCGCGGCGGGTCGGCGAGGCGGCGGTCGAATCGGGTATAGGCTTTATGGACGCGCCGGTTTCAGGCGGAGTGGCCGCGGCCACTGCAGGGACCTTGGCGTTCATGTGCGGTGGTGATGCTGACACTTTTGAGAAAGCGCGAGTGATTCTGAAAGATTTGGGTAAAAATATTTTTCACGCTGGGCCTGCAGGAGCCGGACAAGTTGCCAAAGGCTGCAATAATATGCTCCTGGCTATTCATATGATTGGGACCTGCGAGGCCCTGGAAATGGGAGCGCGCAATGGCCTCGATCCAAAGGTGTTGTCTGAGATTATGCTGGCCAGTTCGGGCCGCAACTGGTCATTGGAAGTGTACAATCCCTATCCTGGCGTCATGGACACTGCCCCGGCCAGCAACGCTTACCAACCAGGGTTCATGGTTGATTTGATGGTCAAGGACCTGGGTTTAGCGATGGAAATTGCACAGCAATGTGACATCGATAATGCCATGGGGCAATTGGCCGCAGCGCTTTATGGCCAGCATCAACAGGCTGGTAACGGGAAGCGCGACTTTTCCAGTATTTTGCAGAAGTTGCAGAATGAAATCAGCGCCTAAATCAAAGCAAAACCCTTCGCTGCAACACACGCAGAGACTCTAACAGTAGGGCTGACGCTAATAGCATTTAGCTCGGTGGAGCTAACAGCTGTTTGGCTGCGCTGCCTGCGCGATTTCTCGCAGTATGAGTGTGACAGTGCAGGTACCGCATTCAGACTGGCCTATTTCGACATGGATCAGACATGCTCGAACGCGTAATCTAGAGTCTCAAAAACTACCGCAAGGATTCTATATGTCATTTGTTCTGGTGGAAAAACCGCGCCCCTACATCACGCTTATTACTTTGAATCGACCTGAACGCATGAATGCCATGGCGTTTGATGTAATGGTGCCCTTCAAGGAAGCACTGGAAGAGGTCAGTTTCGACAACGATACTCGGGTCGTGATCGTGACGGGCGCAGGTGCCGGTTTCTGTGCCGGTGCAGACCTTCAAGACCCCGGCTGGTTAGCGATTTTTGATGGTTTGACTATTCCTGGTATCGCGCGGCGGGCCATGAGGATTCTAGATGATGTGGTCAAGGCAATTCACAATATGCACCAGCCTGTCATCGGCGCCATTAACGGCCCAGCCATTGGTGGCGGATTCTGCCTAGCCATGGCAACCGACATTCGTGTCGCAGCGGATAGTGCGTACTTTCGCCCAGCGGGCATTAACAATGGACTGACGTCCGCCGAGTTGGGTTTGAGCTATTTATTGCCGCGGGCGATAGGCACCAGTCGCGCTTTTGACATTATGTTGACAGGCAGGGACGTGGATGCCGAAGAGGCACAGCGGATCGGCATGGTGTCGAAGGTTGTTTCGCAGGAACAATTACTGGAGGAATGTTATGCCATTGCCGATCGCATCAATGGCTTTAGTCAGCTGGGCGTGGAGCTGAGCAAACAGATGCTTTGGGCTGGTATGGATGCGGGCAGTTTGCACTCGCATATGAATCACGAAGGGCATGCGCAACTGTTTGTGCGCATGACCACCAAAAATTTTGAAGAGGCGATTAAGGCGCGCAAGGAAGGAAGGGCGCCAGACTTCAAGGACTAATCGTAATGTAGAGGCGGAGAGTGAAATTTCGAAGCTGCCCAAATGTTAACTATCGACGGTTTTGGTAAAAACCCCCTGTAGTAATTTTGAGTCTTTGCTTTGCCATATCCACAGGGCTGCCGGAGCAAGTGTCGGAACGATCAGTACGCTGAATTGGTAAGCAATTGCGATCACCTCCGCGTAGGGAACCAAAGCCCCCGGTTGGTTGAAAAAGGGCGCGCCGACGTTAACCATGAGTTCTTTAAGGCACAGACATACTAGGCCGAATACAAACAGCCCATAGAGCATTAGTACGCCCCACAGATAGTCAGCCAGATAGGTTTTTTTTTCTGTGGCGAAATGCAGGGCCGTGTAGAAGGGCAAAGAGTAGGAAAGAATCTGTGTGTTTACCTCAAACCCCAAGCGATACTCAGCTTCTCTCAATGGAATAAGCTGCCCGGCACTCTCGCCAAATTCTGTCATTAAAATGGCCTCCGAACCGCTGGCATACAACGCGTTCACCACATCGGGAAACCAGTTAGTAAGAAGCATGCCGGCAATGCCGATAGCAGGGAGTGCTATTGGCGCACTAGCGATCGTCCAGAGCGCAAAAAATGGAATCAGAAGAGTGAATACGAACAGCAAAAATTGCCGCATGTGATGTTGTTCAGCCAACCGCAGTCTCCAGAGGTTGTGTCTGTTTCGACAGGTAGCGCAGGTAAACGATAAAGACCACCAGAACGTCCAGCATGATCAGGGCCGGCCAGAGATAGAGGTGTATCCAGGAAAAATATTCTAGATTCCAGTTGCCCAGATAAAACAGGCTGATGATACGCACGATATTCAGCACCTGTATGGCGAGAAATCCCAAGCCAATGGCGATGAGGCGGGCACGCCAGCTCGCAGGGAAAGCGCATATCGCAGCAATTAATACAATGGTGGCTTCTACGCCGTTGCAACCGGCTTCGATGGAAACAGCGAAGCCAGTGTCTTTGAATTGGAGGACTTTGCCATAGGCGACGACCGCATTGTCGAAAGGAAGAATCAGTACAGCGCTGAGGTGGGCCAACAGGGATGTGAACGGAGTGATTACGTGTTCCTGCACTGGATTGAGCATTTCGAGTGTGAACAGGGCTATAAGTATCAGTAAAAAGGTCATTACAAATCGCAGCATGAACCGACTCTTAGGTTACTAAAAGCAAAATATTAGCACGTTGCGGATTGGTTCGACTATTGGCCATCGCGTATCGTATTCAACCTCTTTCGCCAGAGATCAGGCGAGGATCTACTCCTGTCAGTCTATCGAAATCATATGCGCTTAGTGTAAAGAAAATCGGGTATTCACTGCTATAAATAAAGTGCTCATTAGCCACAGTGATCAGTTCTAGCGTTACGTGCCCTGTTGGGCTCTGTATTGCCATCACCAGATCTGCTTCTACCATTGACAGTTCACGCTGCAGGTCCTCACCTGCGATACCGTCGATCTGTAGGGATTTAAGGGCGCTAATAAGCCGTTCCAGCTCCATCTCGTTGGGCTCCCGTCCGGTGCTGGACAGCCAGCGTCCACTCTCAAAGCTCAGGTTGTAGAAGTCTGTATCGATACGCAGGGGAGCGCGTACCTGCAGCAATCTGGGTTCTAGCCATGCGCCACTCGTTGCGGGCGTTTCAAAGGCGCTTAACGTGATGCTGTAAATAGCATCCTGACGATCATTGCGGGCGTGCACCTTGCGATAGCGTGGTGATGTTCCAAGGTAGAGGGTGTCCAATGCTTGGCCTGCAGAAAGTAGCGTCAAGCGCCGTTGATAATAGTAGTCTGCAACCTGGAAGCGCTGGCGCGCAGCTGGCGACTGCGCGATGGGCCACGCCTCTTGCTCCGCGCTGATGCGTTGTAATAAAGAGCCGACCTTGACAGCGTCAGCCGGTAAGTCTCCCAGCTCGGGCAGTAGCCATTGCTCCGAGGACCTTATCAAGACAACCTCATTATCGAAGTCGTCGCCGATGCGAATCTCATCTATCTCATCGCTTGAGAAGGAGGTGAGTGTCGGGTTCGTCGGTCTATTGACTGCACGTTGGTCAGACCAGAACAGGGTAGCTGTGATGCCGCACTGGATAAGTAGGGCTAACAGCAATACGCCCACTGATCGCTTCACAGAGACAGACCTCGCGCATAATGTCGACGCTGCAAAATAATTTTCACCCAACTTATGAGTGCGAGAGCCAGCAGCCACAATAGCGCGAGCCCATAATTGAAATACTCTATAATGAGCTGGCCGCGGCGTTCCATCGGGGGCAGCGTGCGGTTGAAGTGTCCCCGGGAACGAATTTCCAGCAACTGCTCATCCTGGAGTGCCCAGTCCAGAGTATTCATGAATAACGCTAGTGGTCCGAGATATTGTGTGCCGCTTGCGGCAACAATACTGTTGAGTATTTGATCATCCATAAAGTCATTGGAGGCATATAGCACAATACGGGCAGATTCTGGAGACCGCTTGAGTAGTCCTCGAGCGCTCGCGACAGGCAGGGGGTGCTCATGCCCAGCGCTTTTTGGGACGTGATGAGGCGAATCACCGCCGGCGAAAAAGGACTCGAAACGACCCTCCACCACTACACCTAGATTCCGCGATGCAGTGACCGGTAGTGAATCGACTGCGCTGTTGTCTGGTGACGGTGGAGAAAGATTTCTGAGGCCGTTTGCGTCCACGTTGGGCGTGATATCCATGCTGTCGCTCAGCCAGGATTGGTTAGAGCTGCGCAGCAATGTGGTGGTTCGCCTGTCACTGCTGGGCGCCACGGAAATCGGAGAGGCCCAGGCCATCGTTACCTGCGGTAAGTTCTCGGTCACCGCGTGCTTGGTTGCCAGTCCCGGTGTTCGCAGGTCGACAAAATAGGGGTAGTCTAGTATTTGTATGTCACGAAATTCGTGGTCGCCGGACTGTCGTGTAACGGGAGCATGGAAGCTGGCATTTTGTTCATCGAGGACTAGAGTCTTTTGAATGTTTATCCCATTGTGCTGCAGCCATTGCTGTAGGCCACTGTCCCAGTCCTGCAGACGCAGTTGGCCGCCGCTGAATTCGGCGGTAAAGGGTGAGGTCACCAGAATGACAGTCCCCCCCCGCATCAGAAACTGATCAATAGCAAAGATCGATTGGTCGTCCAGCTTATGCGGTGCAACTACCGCCAGAATATCCGCCTCCGGTGATATACCGCCATCCGACAGGTCTTCTAGCCTGATGCTGTAGTCCTTGGTGATCATTCCCTCTAGGGTTGAGAAGGTGGGTCCGCCCATTTGAAACTGGGCCATCTGTGGATCAACGTGAGGAACCGACAGCGCGACAATTTTAGTAAAGCCAGGGGCAAAGCGCTTCAAGCCGGCATCCAATAGCAACCGAAATGCTGTGGGGTTGAAGCTCTCTGTGGGTAGCTGGACCACTTGACGTGAATCCGCAAGCGTCAGATAAAAAAAGAATTGCTCGGTATCCCCTGGCGACGTAACCATGGGTTTGAAACCCCACTCTTCAGAAATGCTAGAGGCGATAGCGGCATTGCGCGCTTCAGGTTCGATAAAGCGCACGCTGAACTTGCCCTGCGAGTTGCGGGCCGCGAGTTCCAGCTGAGGTATGATGGCTTTTTTGTAGGCCCGCAACGCTTCAGGTAGCAATCGGTCGGCAGAAACATAGCCAATAAATTCAACAGGATTTTCGATGCCGTCGAACAGGTTTCCACCCATGCGATAGTCAAACAGTACTTTCTTGATGGCATGTGTAATGTCGTATTCCGGATTTCGTAGCAGGACTTCCGCCGGGGCATTGGGCGCCGTTCGCACTTCAATCAGGTCGGCGAAACCCAGAGACTGATGCTCACTGCCATAGCGCACCAGCACGTTGAAATAGGCATTGACTAGAGAAGATTGGTGTCGGTCAGCGACCTGGAACGGGCGTGCGGATATCCCGTATCGATCATTTGCCTCCTGCTCCATTTCCGGGAAATCGGCTGGATCAATAAACTCAACCCGGACTCTACCTTGACCTGCCAGTGCATACTCCTGCAACAGGTCGCGTAACTGCGGCACCAGCGGTGCTAATAATGGATGGGTTTTGCTGCTGAAATAGCCACGAATGAGAAGGGGCTCCTGCAACTCATCCAGAAAATCATTTGTTGACTGCGAGATTGAAAATAGCCTGCCTTCGGTCATGTCCATGCGCAGGTTAGGCAGCTGTCCCAACCAAACATTCGCCACTACCAAATTACCCAATAGCAACGCGGTAATTGCGCGCCAGTAGCGGTGACGGTTGCTGGAGGTGTTGCTCGCCCAACGCTCGCTTTCCAGCACATACACATTCATTACCAAAAAGCCTGCGCTTAGGCTGATGTAGTAAAACAAATCACGTACATCGATGACCCCACGAGTGATGCTTTCAAAGCGTGCGCCGCTGCCCAGTAGGCGCAGGATTTCACCTGTCCTGTCGTCAAAAAATCCGGTGAGGGTAGCGCTGCCAAGCACATAGAGAATGGCACACAGCGCCACTGTGCCGAGCATGCTAACGATAGGGTTGTTGGTGCGCGCTGATACAAATAAGCCGATTGCGAGATAGGTGGCACCCAATAGAGTCGCTGCGATATAACCACCAATGACAGGCCCCCAATCTAGATTGGCAAGCAGGGCAACGGTAATTGGAAGCGGTAGCGTGCTGATCAATGCCAGCAGTAACAGGGTGAAGCAGGCGAGAAATTTCCCAATGGCGAAGTGCCACAGGCTGATCGGCTGCGTCAGCACATGTTCCAGCGTGCCGCTGCGTCGCTCTTCGCTCCACATACGCATGGTCAAAGCGGCGCAAAGAAAAATCAGAAGAATTGGCATCCACTCGAACAGTGGTCGAATATCAGCAATGTTGCGGGCAAAGAAGGACTCTACCCAGAAAAAAAGGAATAGCGTGACGGCGGCAAAGGACGCAAGGAATAGCCACGCAACGGGAGATGAGAAGAAGAGTCCGATCTCTTTTTGGGCAACCCGGCGAGCGACCGAGTTAGTTGCCATTGTCATACACCTCACGAAATACCTGATCGAGATCGTGTGCTGAGACCTGTAATTGGTAGAGTTCGGCCCCAGCTTGTATGACGCAATGAGCCACACTATTGGCGGCGGTGTCGATGTTGGCGTTTGGGTTCAGGTGAATATCGAAATGCATAAGTCCGTCTGCGGCAACGAAACTCTGCAGCGATGCAACGTCGGCTAGTTGCTCCAGATAGGCCGCCAGAGAAGGTGCACCTGCGCTGGCGCGTAACAGTAGTGTTTTGCTGTTGTGCAAATCAGTGAGATTCTGGTCTAGGGCTAACCGTCCATTACGCAACATGAGTACCCGGCTACACACAGCATCTACCTCCTGCATGATGTGTGTGGAGAGAATGATGGTGGTGCGCCGCGCCAAGCGCCTTATCAGTTGTCGCATGTGTTCCGTTTGGTTGGGATCAAGGCCGTTGGTTGGCTCATCCAGAATCAATAAATTAGGCTCACCTAAAATCGCTTGGGCGACACCGACTCGCTGTCTGTAACCTCGAGACAGGATGCTGATTGGATCGAGCGCTTGCTGCGTCAAGTCGGTGGCAGACAGGACCTCTCGCACAGCTCCCAGTCGCTTTACTGCGGGTATACCCTTGAGTGTTGCCACGTAGTCCAGATAGTCAGCGACCATCATTTCGGGGTATATGGGTAGATTTTCTGGCAAATAACCGAGGTGATTTTGAGCAGACCGTGCATCATTGGACAGGTTTATGCCGTCAATAATAATACTGCCGCGGGTGGGTTCCAGATAGCCACTCAGCATCTTCATGATGGTGGTTTTTCCGGCGCCGTTATGCCCCAGCAGCCCCACTATTTCATGGTTGCCTATAGTGAAGGAAACGTCGTCTACGGCTGCATTTTTGCCGTAGAGGCGGGTTAGAGATTGGACTTCAATCATACAGCCGATTGTCGTTGTGTGATCTTCCAAGGAATCTGGGCATGCTACTGTGCCCGGATACCACCGTGCTAGAAGTTGAATAGTAGCTTAATAATAAAAACAATAAGCACACAGTTTAGCACCCTTCGGATCATGCGTTCGCCCCCGCTAATGGTGAAACGGGCGCCTAAATAGCCACCTATTGAGTTTCCAACTGCAAGCGCGATGCCGATCATCCACACTAACTGAATCTGACTGGCAAATATCAGTAGAGCGACAATTGTGTAGAGGGCAACGATAAAGACCTTGTGCATGTTCGTTCTCACCAGATCTAGGCCCATCACCCGATTCAGAACAGGCATAATAAGGAAGCCGACACCGAGCTGGATAAATCCGCCCCAGAAGCCCACTCCCACCATCAGTAAGTGGCCATGCAGCAGTTGCCTGCGCGTGGGCTGATAGTTTTCAGGCTGTTCTGCTGCGCGTTTGTCGAAGTACATCACCAGCATAACGGCCACCATAATCAGTGCGAGTGCGCGATTGAACCAGACGCCCTGCAGCTGGACCCCAAGTAATGCGCCTGCCACAGCGCCCGGCAGGGCACACACCGCGAGGGTCAGGCTGAGTCGGAAATCTCCAAAGCCGCGGCGGGCAAAGGTCGCGATGGCGGTAATATTTTGTGCCAGGATAGCGATACGGTTGGTACCGTTGGCCACTGGGCCAGGCAATCCCATGAAAACCATCACCGGTACAGTGAGGAGCGAGCCTCCGCCCGCCATCACATTGAGAAACCCTGCAGCGATTCCCACCGCAACGAGAAGACCTGCCTGCCACAGATCGAATTCCATGATTAACTTTCCGTCCAAGGCTCGCGCATAGTGACGAGCTCCTCTGCTGTGGTCGGATGAATGCCAATCGTTGTGTCAAAGAGTGCTTTGGTGGCTCCAGCACGCATTGCGACAGCGATGCCCTGTAGGATTTCTCCCGCATCAGGACCCATCATATGGACGCCGACAACCCGATCAGTCTTGGCATCAACAATGATTTTCATGAAGGCTTTTTCGTCGCTGCCACTGAGGGTGTGTTTCATGGGGCGAAAGCTGGATTTGAACAGACGGATATCCCCAAATCTGGCGCGAGCCTCCTCCTCGGTGAAGCCTACCGTGCCGATGGTGGGCTGACAGAATACGGCAGTCGGTATGAAATCATAATCCACTTGCTGGTCCAGGCTGCCGAAATTACGTCGTGCGAACGCCATGCCCTGGGCGAGAGCCACTGGCGTGAGTTCGATGCCTCCGGTCACGTCTCCGAGGGCAAATATAGTGGGCTCACTGGTGCAAAACTCTTCGTCGATCTCTATGGCACCCTGCTGGCTAAGGCGTATATTTACATTCTCCAGCCCGAGATCTGTGAGATTAGCCTTGCGTCCGGTGGCATAGAGCACGGCATCGGCCTCGAGTTCGGAGTCATCGGTTAATCGGACTCTCAGGCTGGTACCGTCGGAGGTGATCGACTGGACATTGACGTCAAAGCGCAAGTCTACGCCGCTTTTGGCAATCTCTTGAGCGGCATGAGCGCGAATATCTGCATCGAAGCCGCGTAAAAACAAAGGACCTCGATAGAGCTGTGTTGTCTTCGCCCCGAGGCCATTGAAAATACCCGCAAACTCCACCGCAATGTAGCCACCACCAACGATTACGAGGTGTTGTGGGAATACGTCTAGATCAAATATTTCATTTGAGCTGACGACGTATTCGCTGCCGGGAAAGTCCGGAATATGCGGCCAGCCGCCAGTCGCGATGAGTATTTTTTCCGCCGTGTAGTTCTGCTCTCCAACAGACACAGTATGGGGGCCTACGATAACAGCACGGCCGTCAATCACTTGAGCATTTGTGCCCTTCAGTAGATTTCGATAGATTACATTAAGGCGCGAGATTTCGTCTTTTTTGTTGTCTCGCAGCGTAGACCAGTCAAAGCGCGGTTTATCGCTGTCCCAGCCAAAGCCTTGGGCATCGCCGAAACCTTTGCCATACTGGGCGGCATACACATAGAGCTTCTTCGGCACGCAGCCCACATTGACGCATGTGCCGCCCATATAGCGATCCTCTACGATGGCTACCCGCGCCCCAAATCCTGCTGCCATGCGTGCAGCTCTCACACCACCCGAACCAGCGCCGATTACCAGTAGGTCATAATCAAAATTGCTCACGATCTTTTCCTTAGCGATAAAGCACAAGTTTAGCAGCCCACGCTTGTCCCGCGCTATCATTCTCAGTTGTCGACATCTTAGGTCACTACTCTACGAGAGGGCTAAATCACCAGAAGGAGCTCTACCGACGTTACTGTTTCGATGTGCGGCCTAGAAATTTAAGGTTCTTCAACTTACTATAAACACCTTGCCGCCCGAAGATTACCGGGCGAAAGTCGGAAAAGAGAAGATGATTTCTTATGATTTTGTTACATAAGGCACTCAAAAACGGTTTCCTAGTGTGGACTATGGCCCTGCTGTCTCCAGTGTTCGTGCATGCGGAGACAAGCCCTCCACTCTATGACGAGGTCGTGCTCAAGAATGGCTCGCGACTGATCGGTACCGTGATCTCGGTCAGGGATCGGCTCGTAACCTTCAAGACTAGCTTCGCAGGCACGCTCAATCTTTCAATGGATCACATTGTGTCGATAAACAACCGAAACCCTGCAGTGATGCTTTTGGCGGATCAAACCGTACTAAATTCAACGTCTATGATCATTAATCAGGAAAACCTCGTACTACCCGACGCCGCACAGACTTACCCAATCGAGGATTTGGCAGTGGTGAACCCGGAACCATGGGAGCTTGGTAATGGTTACCGCTGGACCGGATCGGTAAGCTTTGCTTGGGCTCTTCAGCGTGGAAACACCGATAGCGACGAACTGAACTTTAAGCTTGATCCGGTGTGGCGCAGCAAGCGGGATAGGTACACCTTAAATTGGTCTGGGGAGCAAGACGAGACCAACGGTGTGGAGAGTGCTGACAATTGGCTGCTTATCGGAAAATATGACTACTTCCTGACGGATCCAAACTTTGTGGGTCTTGTCGTAAACGCAAAAAAAGACAAATTTCAGGACCTCGAGATTCGCTACCTTATAGGCCCTTATTTTGGTAGCCAGTTTTATGACAAACCCGTTTTCTCCCTGAGTGGCGAGATTGGGTTTTCCTATGTGACCGAGGAGTACATCGCCACCGAAGAGCAACATTATGGCGCGAGCAACTGGAGCCTGAACGCAACGAGCAATTATTTGGGCGGCAAGTCAGCGCTGTATTTCGACCAGACGGGCATCTGGAATTTGAAGGATACCTCCGATGTTATTCTTAACACGACTTTTGGACTGTCTTTTCCGCTGATGTGGGATCTTGAGGCATCCGCTGAGATGCTGTTTGAATACGACTCTGGTGCGGTCGAAGGTGTAGATGATCTGGACCAAACGTATAATCTTCGCCTTGGTTACACTTGGTGATCACCCAGTGGTTCCGGCCGCAGTTATCGTTGAGTTTTTCGATCAGTAATCTCTAAAGGCAACCCCGTTTTTCTAAACACTCCGTGAAGCCCTATAATCGAGAAAATGCGCTTCAGCAATCCAAGGGACATACCTGCCGAGAAACGGGATAAATTAGAGGCGAGTTACGTCATCAAGTCGTCGACGATGGTTCGGTCGCCGCGTTGA